>ERZ1673758.23-NODE-23-length-73073-cov-17.727081_pt1 | contig 73073 bp, 79 predicted proteins | sample MGYA00580180_ERZ1673758 | MGnify/ENA primary metagenome ERZ1673758 (study PRJEB41219, sample SAMN04549637) | soil metagenome | isolation source: soil | place: USA:California, San Francisco Bay NWR | collected 2009-02-09 ...
GTGATTACGTAGATTTGGACGGTACAGTCCGAAAAGTGCCGGTATTTGTCATGGTTGTGAAGATCAGCGATAAAATCCCCAATAGAATCGGTTGAAAATTCCCCATTTTCATCGCAGACTCTCTCCTTGGAGGAGAGAGAAATTATGGTAAAGAATGGGGAGTTTTACATGATTCACGAGATGTGGCATGAGTATTACACGGATCGCGCAGGAAATGGGGAGGGATCGAAAAACCATTCGTAAGTGGCTAAACAAGAAGGAACCTGAATCCTATCAGCGAAAGGTCATTCGTCTCAGCAAGTTGGATCCGTTCAAGGACTACGTTCGTCGCCGAATGGAGGACGGTTGCCTGAATGCCAGAGTCATTCTGGAAGAAATCAAGGCCAAAGGGTATACCGGCGGGATTACCACTCTTCGTGTCTTCATGAAACCTTTCCGGCCTGCCGTCATCAGTAAAACCACTGTCCGATTCGAGACAGACCCGGATACCAGTCCCAGGTAGACTGGGGACGGTTTACGGTAGACTGGCACGGCAAACCAAAACGGCTCTACCAAGCCGCGTCTCTTGATCATCGATGAGATCGGCTATCGTAAGATGGACGAACCGGCAGCCCATTTCTTCTTCCAGATCATCTCCGAACGATACGAGACCGGCTCCATCATCCTGACTTCCAACAAGTCGTATGGTTCATGGGGAGAGATCTTCGGGGACTCTGTACTGGCTACAGCTATCCTGGAATCGTTTACTGCATCATTCCACCACAATCAATATCAAGGGAGAAAGTTACCGCATCAAGGAAAAGAAAAAGGCGGGGTTCTTCCGACCCGAAGGGGATGAAGAACAGCCTAAAGGAGTAGTTCATGTTTCCGCCCCCTAAAAGGCGTATAAATAGCTCTCACTGGGGAATTTTCGATTGATTTTTTTGAGGAGCTTTCTTTTGATCTTGACATTAATGGTCCCTTTTGCGGTGTTCCTCTTCCGTCGTGACACACACACCATTGACCATAACTCCGGATCGGTCTGAGGAGATGCTTATCCTTCACCTTATGGGCTACCCGGATCATCAAGATTTTTTAGGATGGTTCGTTGTAACTGCCTTTATTGCGATAAATCCTGTTTGTTCTTGGGAACTTACCCTTCGCAAAAATACTTTTCATACTGAGAGTCTTCGAAATTATTTGTTTTGTCCTAGTCAATATTTTAAATAAAAAAGACGAGGAGCAGCCCTCGTCTTTTGGTTGCTTCAGTAAGTACTGCGTCCAGATTTTCTCCAAGAGTCATCACCATCGGCATCAATTTCTGATCTGAAGGAAACAACTCCAGCAGTTACAGAAAAAGAAATCGGTGGTGCATTGAATCTCCACGCGTGTGTATATTCAAAGGTAAGTTCACCATCTGCACTATATTCATCTTCACCGTCACGTGGTGTCAAGATACCCCAGGCATTTCCCTTTACATTTGCCATCATCAACTTCCATACCCACACCACCAATCTCATCCTCGACAATGGAGATATCACTGTCGGCACCCGTGGATCAGCATGGGCTTCCTCGGTATCCCAGTTTACACCCTATCCGTCCGTGGTAAAATTATCCCGCAAGAGAAAATGACTTAGCTTCCTGAATTACCCCCTTAAAGAAGACAGTGGAAAAACTCCCTGGGAAATCCGATTTAACTGTAGGAGTCCACTTCATTTTCGAGGTAGTCTTTTTCATTCTTCAATTGGTTATTTGCTGTTCCTTGCTTTTTCTTATGACAACCAACAATTGTCCCAAGAAGGTGACTAGTACAAGGCAACCGGCAGCAAACGGAAGTTGAGAAGGTGCCAATCCAGCTAGCATAACAATTCCCCCAAGTGCAGAACCTATCGCACTACCTAAATAATTAGCGGAACTGTTTAAAGCAACAGTAGCTGCGCTGTGATTAGGTTGTAAGTGGAGTAATACATGTTGTTGTGGGGCTTGTGAGGCCCACCCCATCGCCCCCCAAAGAACAAAAGGCAGGAAACTTAGAATAGGATATTTCAGTCCCAATGGCAGGCTGAACATGGCAATAGCCATTATTGCTAGAATACCGGCCATGAGCAAGCCTGGTCGGCCCGTTCGATCAATCAGACTGCCAATGGAAAAACTCCCGATTACACCACCAATCCCCCATGCCCATAGATATGGCGTAATGTTATTAATGTCTGCCAGGTTATGCAAGATGGATGCGATATACGTATAAAGACCCAAGCTCGCAATGCTGGTCAAAAGAGTGATACCAACGGTTGCTGAAACCCGTCCATTGGTCAGCATTGCAACACGTTGACGCAGTGACGGTGGCGCCGAAGCCGGAAAGTTTGGGAACCAGATCACAATCCCAATCATCGCGATCAGCCCAAGTGCAGTGACTACCCAGAGAGTCCCGTGCCAACCTAGATGTTTAGCAACGATCAATCCAAGTGGAACCCCTACGACCGTGCCCATGCTCATGCCGCCTAGTGTCATACCAAGGGCACGGCCTCGATTCTCTTTGGAAACGAGAGATGCAGCAGCTGCAGCGGCCAGCGGGGAATAAAGCCCAGCTCCGATACCTGCAACTGCACGTGCCATAAGCAGCAAGAAGAAACTCGAGGCTAGTGCACTAGCCCCATTACCTACTGAAAAAACAGCGAGTGCAAGTAATAAAATCCGGCGCATTGGTTTTCCAGCCAACAATGTTGCAAAAACGGGAGCTGCCAGTGCATAACAAAGGGTGAAAACGCTAACCGCTTGTCCCGTTTGTGAAGCGTTTATATTGAACGTTGCCCCAATATCCGGCAACAGACCAGCCACAACATAGGCATCAAACCCAAGAGCGAACATGCCGATAGTGAGTAGAAGAACTTTTCGCATGGTGACCCCACCTTATTTCGATTTGTGGATGCAGAACCAAGAAATTCCCAATCCAATGGATAAACCCTGATTGGGTCCAACCCATCATAGCCACATAAACCAATATGTTATAATGAAATGAGCTTGGACATTTGAAAGATTACCATTTAGTTAAGGCAAACGGAACTATCATTATTTTCGAAGGATATAACAATTGGTTATATCGATTGGAGTGAAACAGATGAATATAGAGTGGTTCCAAAGTTTTGTTGAAGCAACTAAACAAAAAAGTTTGTCTAAAGCTGCCAAAGCCCTCAGTCTTTCTCAACCGGCATTAAGCAAACATATCCGTAATCTAGAACATGATCTTGATATTGCATTATTTCATAGAACGTCTACTGGTATTGAACTGACGGAAGCCGGCGAACGTTTTTACAATCGAATTGTGCCTGTACTCGCTGAACTAGCCGCGATTCGTCAAGAGTTAAGACAATATCGTCGATCTACTCCTATTGTTATAGGTAGTCTGCCTAGTCTGGCAACTTATTATTTACCCCCAAGGATCAAGGGAATTCGGCTTTTAGACCGACCAATGACATTAATGATTCAAAACACTTCGTGGGAGCTGATTCAATCATTACAGGAAGGAAGACTTGATGCAGTCTTTGTTGATTCATCATATGTTGGGGAGTCTTTGTGGAGTTGCGAATTGTTTACAGAGTCTTACTATGCGGTGTTTCCTTTACATCATCGTTTCCATTCGCGAAAAACTGTTGAGCTTTCCGAACTATGCGAAGAACCACTAATCGTTCACCAAGCCCCTTGTGATACAAGGAAGCATATCATCGAACAAATGGAATCGCTTGGCCACAAGCCTAACATTATCAGCGAGGTAGCCTTTGGCGACTTTATCCTTGGAGCAGTAGCGGCTGGAATGGGAATCACGATTTTCCCCGAATTGATGGCTAAAAATATCGGTCATCTCCAGCTGTTCGCTCTGCCTATTACTAATTTCGGAAGAAAAAGATCGATATCTATAGCTACCCGTAGCCGTAAACTTGGATTGCAATTATATGAATTTATATCGACATCTGTTGAATCTTTATCTACAAAGTGACGCAGAACATGACTTCTGCGTCACTTTTGGGCTATGATAGGTGAAAAAAATGCATGAAAAGGATATATGTAAATAATTTGCTCTAGTAGAAACATACAAAAAAAATAGCCTCTGCTTACGCAAAGGCGACAGTACCATTCATGTGCTTATTTACACTATGAGCTAATCCTTTCCCCACGCATGTACATTTTCTTCGCGTGGAAAAACGTCACGTGTGTAGACAAGGTTCGCTCCCCAAACAGTTCGTTCAAATAACCAGCCACCGCCTGCGCAGCAAACCGATTGGTAATTAACCTCTGTGGCTCAGACGCGATCACCTGTGAGCAGGCCATTTCAGAAGGAGCGATCTCTTCCTCATCCTCCAATATGTCTGGAAAGCGGCCGGCCACCGGTTCCAGTACCGTTTTTCCGTTCAATCTCAATCCGGCTACTACTTGTCCTGTCCATCCGGTATTCGCGTGGCGCTGCCGCTCCTCCTCTGTCCACTCTTCACGTGGCCGGCCATCACGAGGAACCCAGGCAGCTTCCACTCCCACATCGATGTAGAGCAACTTCTCTTGACTGAGAAAGTAACTGTGCATGACCTGGCGTGTGTAGTTGTTATCCACTGCGCCGATCAAAATAGGTAGAAAAAACGTGTCCCAACTATAACACCCGCGATAATCAGTAAACTGAAACAGTCGTTCTAACGTTCTTTCATCCTCAATGTACCGTTCATCGAACGCAGCGATTGGGACTTGATAATGACTGCGGTACCGGTTAGCCAGTACCGCAGCTTTCTTCTGTCCGACATCCTTTGGTATAAAGAGTTGATTAGCCAAATTCTTTTGTTCTACCGTATCCGGATCGGCCACCAGGTAAAACCCCTGTACCTTGAATATATTCATCATTTGAGCACATTGCTGCAAAATATATCCTCCATTTGCGCCTGCGCCGATCTGAACAATATAGTAAAAGATCTTCTTTCGTTCGTTAAACCGTATCATTGTCTCCCGCTCCTTTTACGGACACTTGGGGAAAGTCCAGGCTCGTCGGAGACTCCATCGGTGATTCAAAAACGATATGGGGATTGATGAACAGATACTCCCCGTCCAGGCACGTCCTCACCAGGATTTGCGGGAAGAAATCCAGCACCCTTCCCACAACCGCATAGAGGATCGGCGCCTGCTCAGATCGATCATCTTGGGAAGAAAAGTAGGCTTCCATCGTATGGTGAGAGTGGATTTCCATCACTTTCACGACGTTTTCCACGTAAGCTACTTGCTCAGTTGGTTCACACATGTCTCTGCTCACAATCTGTGCCGGTATCACCAGTCGATACCCTTCTTCTTCCCAGTAAATCTCTCCATGAACCTCAGCGCCATATGTCCGGGCGAAGTGGCGGGCGACAACCAAAAACTGCGTCAGAATCCCCCAGGGAATCCTGGGGTATTTTAGACGCACACCTTCTACCAACGTCGGAACACTAGGAACCTTCCGGGCCCTTTTGCAGATCGTTAACGCTTCTGTTTCGCGGATATGGTACATATGACCATCAGCTCCGGGAACGTACATGTTGGACCGGCGGTTTGCCACAGCATCCTCCAGCTTCAGATAGATACCATGTCGGCGTTCCAAGATCATGCCGCTTCCTTTCTTTCGTGCGGTTAGAACAGGGATAATCATATTCTTTTCCTTAATGAATGTCATCGTTGTTAACTCTTCAGTTAGTTCGCCAAAGTCGTTCTCCAACCGCTTCCGCACGTCTTCACCAGTAATGTTCCTCAATTTCTCTGCGGTGTTGTCTCCTGTAGTTTGTTCATCAGTTGGAGAACTGTCTGGAAGACCATTCGTGATTTCTTCTGGTGTAAAGTAATCGGTCAGAGGAATATTCTCCCCGCCATACCGGATGATCGTCTCGGTGTTCAGTTCCCATGTTTCCGGTTCACTTTTCGTGACAGATACAGCCGTTTTCTTTTGGTCCTTGGAAGCTACCCGTGATTTCGTGGTTGCCGTCGTCCTTTTGCCTTTTCCTGTGTCCTGGATGGCCTCCGGTTCCTCTTCTCCTAAAAAGCTGAACAAAGTTTCTTGATACAGTTTGTCAGTCATGTCTTCCATGCCTCCTCTTGGATTCATTTCATAAAAAATAAAGACTGTAGCTTTCGCTAAAGTCTTTGATCTACAGTTCTTGGCAGTATTGTCCAAACGTTTGTTGCTTGGATGTTAACCATTCCTCTGGAAAATCCTGCCCTTGCATGCGATTGTATAACTCCCGCAAATCACTGAACCCGGATTCGTTCCGTTTCGTATCGTAATAGCAGGTAGAACTGGGAGCCGCAAAAAAGACCTGGTGCATAGTAGCAAGTTGAGCCAAGTCTTTGATAACCGGCAACGTATTTCCCCCCATACAAACCACACCATTCGATACATTCGCGTAAGGAAACTTGTATAGTTCAGTGTCCTCGCGAATCCTCCCCTTGTCCTTTACGGCTAAGATGTGCAGCTGTTGAATGCGACCATCCCGAATTCGGTACCCAAACAACATTCGTGGGAATCCCACTTGTTCAAAAGTGGTGTTGTAATAGGCGATGTCCCATTTACCTTTCGGCACCTCGATAAATACCATCTGGATCTTCTGCGCTCGATTAATCCAGATGTGTTTGACACAGTTGACGGGCAAGGTAGGAGTCTCGATACGTATCGCCGGATTTTTCATCCGTTTTCTTCCGATGATTTTTCGTAGTCGTTTCCGTTTCTGGACCCCGAGGATTCTCATTGGTCTTAAATTTTCCGTTTCAGAATTTCGGATGGACTCGACAAAATCATCAAAACTCATCACGTATTCGTCTACCTTTACGCCCTCCGATGAGGTAACCTGGACAGTACAGTATGGTGTGTGCTGCGTAAAATCATCACTAAACTTCACAGTAAAATGCAGCATACCTCGCACCTCTGTTTCCTTTCAGGTATTGGGCATACACCAATAACCTATCGAGTGACTTCCTGATCTGAATGATCTCTTGGATAAACTGACTAAAAAAGAATGGACTTTCATGAAACTCAATGACAAAGCCCATTTTCTTCAGTTCAATAATCATCTCAGCTCCTGTCCAGTCGCAGACAACTCTCTTGTTCCATTGGAGTTGTCTTTCCACCCATTCTTTTGTGAACATCCCAAGAAGTTCTTCGACGTCTGGACAAAGGATGATAAACTTCCGGATGTCATATGCCCCGTCTTCCTCTTCTTCCTCAGCGCAAGCGCCAAACAGCCGCTCTGTTGCCTTCATAAAGATATCTCCCCCCATGTTTTCAAACGCATAATCTGTTACCCAGTACCCCATGTCGGATACCTGGTATCCAGCATCGTGAAGGAGCTTTAACGAAAGCAAATTATCCAAGGAAGACTGAATGACTTGGCAATCCTCGATACTAAACATCTCAACGCTCTCCCTCAGATAAAATCGTCTTCTTCTGCATACTGTTTCTTCCTAGAATGAAGCAGTGTGTAAATGTTCTGTGTGCTCCTGACATACTCATAGATCACGTTGTACCAATTGGCTCGCTCAGTCTCTTCATCATAGATGTCCTCCATCGAATACAGCGCGTGAGCTTCATTGTATACGTAATCCAGTTCGTCCAGTGTGAAGCTGTCGAAATCGACTTCTGATGCATCGGCACCGGCATACAGGTATTCGACGATGCGAAACATACCAGGAGTTTGCAGACGTGGAATTTTTGATGGGATGCTGCGCTCCTGGAGTTGTTTTAGGAACTCAACAGTCGAAAATCTCCTTTTCTTCATCGCTCATGCATCCTTTCAAAAACACAGAAGGGGAATGAAATCCCCTTCTGCTCTGTAAATTATGCAGACCGCACAGGTAGAATCAAGGCAAACCCTGGTTCATTACCTGTTGGCCGGATGATAATCGGTGCATTTACTCCTGATGCTTGAAACATGACTTCTTTGGCCTTCATATGGCGTAACGCTTCCAGAAGATACTTCGTGCTGAACTTCATCTCCAAAATATCGCCTTCGAGATCCGAGATAAACACTTCCTCCTGCACTTTTCCCATTCCCTCCTGACTGGCCGAAATGAGAAGAGAAGGCATTGCGGATGGTATCACCTGTAAGCGACACATATTGGCTTTTCCTTCTTTGGAGACGATGCTCACCCGTTCCAGTACCTTGACTAATTCATCCCGATTTGCCACAAATGTTGTCGAAAAAATTGTCGGGATTACCCTGGATGTTTCCGGGTAGGTACCGGAAATTAGCCTAGAAGCATACGTTACGTTCTTGCAAGTGAGTCGTAACGAGTTCTCTGTGCAGTGGATGGTGACCTTATCGGTCGTGTCCTCAATTAGCTTTACCATCTCTTCTGCAGCCGTGGCAGGCAAAATCATCTTCGGTAAATTCAGTTCTTGATCCAGTTGCACTGTCCAAGATCCCAGCCTATGAGAATCCGTTGCGACGAACGTTACTGCCTTTTCCTTGCTAACGATATGGATGCCCTGTAGGGTAGGGCGCATAGCAGATACCGAGCAGGCATACTCCAAACGTAACCCGTTAGCCAAATCAGATGCTTGTATCTCAACACAAACGCCGGTATCGTCCAACGAAAAGGATGGGTACTCATCAGCTTTCATCGTCTTTAGCTCGATAGTCGATTTCCCCGCGGTAATGGAGATCTCATTTTCCCCAATTTTCAGTTGGATCTCACCCGCTGGCAACTTACGCACAATGTCCAGGAATATTCTTGCCGGTACGACTACCGCACATGGTTGAGACGATGAGCAATTGTCTTCCTCCGTTATCCGGATGGTGTTATCCGTATCTGAACCTGTAATGGTCAAAGATTCTCCCGTGAATTGGAGATGAAAACCGGTTAGAATCGGAATCGTCGTCTGTTTTGCAACTGCTCGGTATGCTTTCGACAGATCAGCAACTAAACGTTCTGAATCCTTAATCACGATTTTCGTCTTCATGCTTCCTCCTACTCGAACCGGGGCCGAGTGGCCCCATAGTTCGAGCCACACGTTTTCTTACCCCGGTGGTAGGTAGAATCTTTTCGGCAAATACGTTACCTTACCGTACTAAAAGTACCTCTGTTCTTTTAAACTAATATACTTTCCATCCCCGATAATGACGTGATCAAGCAGGCTAATACCAACCACCTCTCCTGCTTGCCGCAAAATTTCCGTGATCGAAATGTCTTCCTTACTTGGGGTTGGATCTCCGCTCGGATGATTGTGCAGACAAATAATCGATGCTGCACTCCTCTTGATCGCCTCTTTAAAAATCTCACGGGGATGCACAACCGATGAATCCAAACTTCCTATAAAGATCGTCTGCTTACCGATTACACGATTTTTTGTATTCAGAAACAGACATATAAAATGTTCCTGCGTTAAGTACCTCATTTCAGGCATCATAAGTTCCGCTACATCACGCGGGAGACGAATGGAAATCCTTTTCTCTCTTGGGCTGGTTACATATTTGTGTGCCAATCCAAAGGAGGCGACGATCCGCTGTGCTGCCATTTCACTGATAGACGCAAGTTCCATGATTTCTTGGGCAGACATCGAAGCGAGTTGTTGAATCCCGATGCCAGTTAACTTTTGAATGTTTGCAGCATCTGCTTCGTTTCCAATAATGATCGTCAACAGATCGTTCAAATTCGCTTCCTTCGTCCCGTAGAACGTGATGCTTTCTTTGGCTTTTTTGACAAATTCAGTTACGATGAAATCGTATTGAAGCATTTCGATTTGCTTCACCATTACCTCCCTACTCAAACCGGGCCGTGTGGCCCAAAGTTTGAGCCACACGTTTTATCGCCTCGGTGGTAGGCGAAATGAAATGTTATTCGTACCCGTTAGCCATTGCTTTGTTTATGTTCAGATTCTTCCTCCAACATGATTTGAATAAATGATTGTCCTTCTGCGGCTTTCCGAATGATCGCCTGAAGGGATGTCATGGTCAGTACTCCATCGTTTACGAAATGAACCTGGTACTGAACCATGAGAGAAGAGCTATCGTCGAACGGTTTCATCCCGCTTTTTAGGGTTGAAAGCAGCAAACTAATCACATTCCAGATTCGTTCGTTTTTCGTTTGTCCTACTGTAATCGACTCTTCCGGTTCAATATAGGTCTTCCATAAGGCAGAAGAGACCGCTACCGGAATACTGATCCCAATCTCTTTTGCCGTATCCGATACGTCGACTAATTTTCCTTCGGAGATGGCTCGTTGGAAATCCTCAAACGTTTCCAATTTCATGACTGGCAATCCTCCCCCTCGGATAAATAAAAGAAGCCAGCACCTCCTTTGAGATACTGGCTTACGGTCCTTTGCAGTTTCCGCTGCAATTAATATACAAGCTCTTTTGGTATTCCCTTCTCCGTTATTTCACCTTAGAGGAACGGAATTGCTTACCGGACAAGACACGAAAGACACCGTGTTCTTTCATCTTCTCTTCATCCCATCCCGTCTTTTTCATGAGCTTCGTTGCCTCAGTTGATCCCAGCTTGAAGAAATCAAACGGATTCAACCCTTTTTCCCGGATATGTCGGGCAAGAGATTCCCAATTCCCCTCCCACGAATACGACGGGACAAAATCAAACTGGGTGTCTCCCACCACGACTTTTCCGTTCTGCTCAACATATTGCTTCAACTCTTCCTTCTTAGCCTTCAATATCGCTTCCAAATGAAGAATCTCAGCCGCCAATTGTTGAGCCTGTTTATGCTTTTCTTCTTTGTTTTCTTCCGGGAGATCCATTGGGGTTGCTCCTTCATCAATCAAAGCTGCCGCTTCTATATCCATTGGTTCATCCCATGGAAATATCACAGTTTGACCGTTCATATTCATATAGTATTCCTCCTCTAATTTGATCATGGGAGAAGCCGACCTAAGCAGATCGGCTTCTTTGTTTTGGTTCTGTTAAACAGCCACCTTAGCAAGCAGTTCGCCGGCGTCTTGTTCCAACTCCACCCGAGCATCCCCTTGAAGGGTTTGGGCGGCGCGGGTCATGGCCTGCATCACGTAGAACAGGCTGTCACCGGGTTCTGCCATGTAGGTGCTGGTGATGGTATCTGTCATGGACTGACTGTATTTTTTGTCCTTGGCCAGCGTTTTGATGAAATCCAGCGGGTTTTCCACCTTCACCTCTTTGGCGGCCAGAGCCCGTTCCAACATGTCATCCCCTGCTTTGACGGCAGCTGTAAACGCTTCTGCCACTCGGGTATACATCTCCCTCTCTCGCAGGTGAATGTGCCGTTGCTTGAATACTTCTCCATCGTTGGTCCAGCGCATCAAGCCGTTTGAGCAAACCAAGCGGAATACCATCGGCTGGATCGTGACCGAGCGAGCCCCCACCTCGGAGTTGGACAAGTGAACTCCCACCATGTGGACATCCGGTCGTCCCTCCAGCGTTTTCCCAATGTTTCGGGTCAGATCGGGAAACACGATCCGCAGGTGCATGCCACGATCATCGCGGTACCAGTACGTAATCTGATGGTCCTCCTCTGTCCCGATCATGGATTCGATCATGCCCAGGAACTGATCATCATCGAACCGGCTATAATCCTTGGACAAAGCTCCCCGAATCATGTTGCCCACTTGATTGGACCGTGACCGATACGTACGTAACAGCCATTCCTCATGTGCTGGCAACCGCTCTGCAAAGTAGTTAAAGTTCGTTGCCCTCAAATCACTTGGGCAACGGCGCATGAAACGAGCCGGCAGCTCCAGTTTTTGATACATCTGGTTTTCTGCCCATTCGGTTGCCGTGCTGGCGGCTGCATTCGTAAAGAGTGTTCGGAACGTAAAGTGTCCATCGTCACGCATCCGAATCTGATTAGCCGGTACAACGAAATCTTCTTTTTGCTGCGCTTGACGGTTCAGCTCGTCCAAAATCCGCTTGAATTTTTCTCCTGCATTGTGCATGTAATTCATCATTCATTCCTCCTCAAAAAACTTGGTATCTTTTCGTCATGGGACATTGGCGGATATAGCTGCACGTGGCACAACCACTTCCCAATTTGGGCGGGAATGCTACTTCCGGTGGCGTCCCTTTTTTTAGTTCCTGAAAGGCGCTTCTCGCCTGATGAATCTGCGTTTTGGCCCAATCAAGAGTTTCAGTAATCACTTCAGGCGTTACCAGTGCAGTTTTGATTTCATTCTTTCTTGGAAACAGAAAGGCGACCTCCGAAGCGTAAAGGCCGGATTGCCATGCGCTCCACGCATAGAGAAACAGTTGCTTGGGCTTCTGCATGACCTCATAAACTGCCCAAGATGTTTTCCAGTCGTAAATGGTGAGGGAAAACATATCGTATTGGACAATGAGATCAATCACCACATGGAGCAGATCCGTCTCCGTAATGGGCGTAATGATTTCGCGCTCGACCGCAACAATGGTTCCTTTAAAAATATGGGTTTGCAACAGCCGATACGCCTTTATCGACAACTCCTGCACGTCTTTCGATATTCCCGACGGCGGAGGATGCCGTAAAACAGAAGAAGCAATGACTTCGTGGAATTGCTTCCCGATCGCCATTGCTTCCGTTTCTTTCTCCGGCATCCCCAACACATACCGGTAATAATACGCGTGGGGGCAGGAGTCATATTTGAAGAGTCGGCTATAACTCCATTTCCAGGTCACGCCGTTCTCTCCTTCATCTTTTGCAACTCTCGCTGAATGGTCCATTCCAAGTCCGCCGCTTTTTCTTCATTCCGAATCGCTTCAACAAGTTCGCGAACGATGATATCTGCTCGTTTGGCCCATTCTGCCCACAAATCCTTGGGGATCTGATGCATCTTTACGGCGCGCTCCCAAAGACTTTCAATGCCGGTATCTCTCTCGGTTTTCCTGACGAAATCCTCCGCTGCTTTTTCATTCGCCAGGTATTTGCCAAGCAGAAGGACATGGAAGGCTTCCTTCGATTTCTCAGACGTGAATAGTTGCCACTCCCGCCATGCCCACTGAAGAACAGCGCGTGCATAATTCGGGTTGGTGTGAAACATTTTCCCGTCGATCTTCCCGAGAAAGCCCATCAGTTTCCATTGGTGTGCGGAAAGCTTCATCGCAGGATGATCTTCCCATGTCTTTTTCTTTCGCTTTTTCCTTCGGGTCGCTTCGTGTTTGGCCTTGTATTCATCGATCACTTCTTGTTCGCCTTTTCCCTCCAGACGACCGATGAACTTGGCCACCCCCCCTTTTTCCTGGCAGCGAAAGCAGTGAAACGTATTCTTGATGGGATTTAGATACAGATGGAACCCGCGATCCGCTGTACCGACAATCTCTTCGCAGAATGGGCAATGGACGCGAACCTCACCTCTTGGTGCCGCCTTTTGCTGTACCAAGAGATGATAACAATTGGCAACGTCAAGGATTTCAGGAAAAATGCTCATGCGCTGCGCACCTCCTGAATCTCTTGGCCGCTGCGACCGGCAATTGCCTCAAAGTCTCCCATTGTGCGAGTAAGGAACTTCAACAATTGACCGCCCATCAAGTTGTTCAAATCTTGTCGGGCTACCGGATGATCTTCCGGAATCAGAACTTTGCAGCCGTTATGCAGGAACAAAATAAAGCAAGGGGTGTCGTTAATAGCTGTTCCTTGCACATCTGTTACGGTTCCGGTAATCCAACGGGGCGTATCGGACGGATTGATGACAGCGTGTTCCTTATACGCACCGGATTGATGTTGTGTCCCCTCTTGTCCTTGAGGCCGGTTTGGTGTCTTTCTGCTTTCATTCCTGTTGTGCCCAGGCGCTCCGCTCTCACGTTGCAGGTTGGGTTCATAGGTTGGAGCTGCTTCTGCCCAATCCTTCAAGTCCTCAACATCTTGGGTAAAGATACCTGAAGAACGGGTTGCTGAAAGCACAGCGTCAATCAGACCGCGCTTCTTGGCCATCTTCAGAACGGTATTCCATAATGAGTGGAGGTCCTCATTTTCGACGCGATATTTGATATAGGTTCCGTTACCGTTCTTTTTTGGAAAACTCTTCTGTACCAAGGAGTTTTTATCAATTCCCCTCGGTAGTTCACTTTCGAAGACCCAACGCCAGCGATATCGACTTTCCATGGTATTGGCTTCCCCAACACCATCAGCAATGGTTACACCGCTGCGACGATGGATCAGGCTTATCGTTACCCGAGCTCGATAGTAGCCAGTTTCTCTTTCTGCCGTTTCTTCGATCATCTTTACAATCGGGGAGAATCCATACAGTTCGCATAGTTTTTCGGCACCTGCTTTCAGCAGCGTGGGTTTCGCGGTACCTTCCAAGACGCCGTAATCTTGCCCCTCAATCATGACTTCTTTGAAAAATTGCTGCGTCAGATTGAGTTTTTGTTTCATTTCCTGTAACACAGCGTGCATCTCTTGCGAACTGTAGCCCTCCATCAAGCGAGTTTCTTGTCCATCGATGATCGTCAGTTGGTTATTCATCGTTTCTCCTTTCTTCGCCTCTCGGCTAACGTGCTATTGTTTTCTCCCGCACGAGGGATTTGGTGTATACAAAAAGACTTCTCCCGAACCATCAAAGGAGAAGTCTTTATTGTCCTGCGGTGACCGATTCCCTAGAACGGCAAATCGTCATCCGTAATATTGATTGGTTTTCCTGTGCCAGCAAACGGATCGGCAAATGGATCAGCAAAAGGATCATGACGAGGGTGTTGGTCGTTCTCACGAGTATCTTCGGCTTTATCAAGGAAATAAACACGGTCCGCCACAACCTCCGTCACGAATACCTTTCGTCCTTCCTGATTTTCATAAGACCGCGTTTGCAGTCTCCCTTCAACACCGGCTTGTCGGCCCTTGCGTAAGTAGGTTGCGCACAGATCGGCAAGTTTCTGCCAAGTTACGATGTTAATAAAATCTGCTTGCCTGTCTCCTTCTTGATTGGCAAACGGACGATTCACAGCCAATGTAAACGTCGTAACTCCAATTCCGTTTGTCGTGTAGCGCATTTCTGGATCTTTTGTCAGCCTACCAATCAAGACAACTCGATTCATGTCTTCTCCTTTCCGCCGAATTCTCGGCCCGTGCTATTGTTACGCCCGCACGAGGGACAAAATAAAAAAAGACTTCCTAACCTCAACGGTTGAAAAGTCTTGGCTTCCTGTGCCTGTTGAAAAAATCATGTCAGGCTGTATTTACTTACAAACTCCTCCGGGGTCAAAAACTCAATCGTTTGAATGAGTCTTTTCCCCTCTTCATCGGTGACGTACTCTTGAAGTTTCGTTAGGCTCCCGTCATTGGAGACGACCACTTGTGCACCACCATCAATGGCGCACTCAATAAACATGGAGTCATCCGGATCGCAGCACCAGGAATACACGGTTGTTGAGTTTACCCTTTTGGCCCGAAGCAAATATGTCGCCGCGACTCTCAATGGTGGTTTCGGGTTTTGCCCTTTCTTTTCTGCGACGATGATTATCGTAGCCACAAGCTCTTTCGCCATCTCATCCGTCATGAGTATCCGATGTTCCCGAATGGACAGCGAAAGAGCCCTTTGAGCCATCCTGTTTTGTTCCATCGTCGCGCGAATGATTGTGCTGGAGTCGATCACCACGTTCATTGTTCCACCACCTTGCGGATGGATCTGCGAACGTCTTTAATGATCGCATCCAGCTCTTCATCACTTAATGGCTCCGTGTGTGCTGCCTCTTTCCAACACTCCTCCAGTTCTTTTTCAAGAATGTCCATGTCATCCCTCTCCTTTTGCATATCTATTCCACCTCCTTTGATACAACGCTCTTTTCTAACCATTGTATCTCAGAGGAGATGTCCTGAAAACGCAAAAAGGCGTAGTACCTCTCTTTGCACAATCCTGCAAAAAGCGTACTACGCCTATGCTTTCATCGAGTAAATTTCTTTCGCCAAGATTTACAGTCATGCCCAACACGTCTGCAACTTGCGACCGTTACGAGTCCGTGCCTAGCTCTCTCGTAACCACCATATCGCCTTGTCTCTGCCAGGTAACGACAAGCACGATATCTCTTCCGCCCATGTTGTCCAATCTGCTTCCCCTCGCATGATTGGAAGAGGCGCACCATGGGTCAAAGCCTCACGATACCTTCACGTTCTGCGCTCAACGCAGATCATAAACCTCATAGGGAACAGGTATTGCCAACTACCCAACGGTATGAGGTATCCCGTTTTTTCGCAATCTCCCATGCTCAACATGGTTGATTGTATACGAACCCCTATCCGCTCCACGGAAAAAGCCTCTGATGATTCGTATATTGGACTTTGATTTGCCCATATTTTACCTAAGGGTTTATTCCTTCGTCAAGAGGGACAGAGGTACAGGCTTCCAATTTTGTTCCCACTTCATCACCATACCCTTTTCCCATACGTCCAGGGTTGCCGCAAAGTGTCCTGGCTGAACAACAGATTGAAACTCGTCCCAGTTTCCTCCAAACCATATGACCCGCTCCCGTTCGGGAGGGTGGACATTTCCATACAGAATCCGAATGTCCACCAGATCATCTCCAATCCGGATCGTGCCCCCGCTTTGTTTTACCTGAATGTCAATCGGCTCCACGTAGTCCAGCCAGTGGTCCAAGACACGCTCCAGGATCAGTTTCTTCACAGCCTCTTCACCGGAAATTGGTTCGATGGCGTAAACGGTCAGCTTTTGGTTGTCTTCGGATTGGGCTTGGCCCCGCATTATGATCCCAGCCGACAGAAGCTGCTTGATCGTTTCCCGCGTTGCCCTTTTGGTGGCATGAAACCAGTCGGCGGAGGTGGCCGTGATGATTCCAATGGTTTTTATCCATTCCAGAAGCGGTGAGTGAACTTCAAGGGATGAGCTTTGCGTAGGTTCCCAGTGGAATGTCCACGATTTCCCAAACATGCTATCTCACCCGATTACTCGAATAATTTCTCCACTCAACCGCCGCTCTTTGTTGTTGATCCGCTGCAGCTGGATGAACACCACTTGCCCCTCCTTCAGCAAACCTTTGTGCAGGCTTCGCTTCGGATGCAGGCAATATACATCCAATCCAGGTACAAGTTCGACCCAATACCCTGCATCGAATTGCCGTTTAATCACTCCTTTGTACACACCACGTAGGTTAAACTTAGTTCCAATCAGCTCCCATTTGTCCTGGAGAACAGGAGCCACGATGAGCCTAGTAGACGAGTTAGCCACTTTCTCGCTTTGTTCTTCCTTGACCGCTCCTTCACTCTGCTGCGCCGATTGCACATCCCTAATGATCTCCTTGACTTCAACGGTTAGCGTATGGCCGACCTGATACACGTCTCGCAAATCCTTATAGGGCAATTTCAAATCGGACTTGGTAAACGAAAATGAGAACCCGGAGGTTTCCACCACGATTCGGTTTTGCGATACTTTTGTTACCGTTGCCGTGTATTGATCTCCTACTTTCATTCGCCGCAGAGCAATTTCCTGCATCAGTTCAATGGCACGAATACGACTGCACAACACTTGTTCGGCGTCCTGGTCAATATGCAGGATCATGACCGGAATGGTTTGACCCAAGAAATCATTCATCTCGGAGGATTTTTCTACGCCCGATTCCATACGCGGAACGATTCCTTTCACCGTACCAGTCGGCTCCACCTCCAATACCCAGCAACGAACAGGCTCTCCGTTCAATTTGTGTGTCTCCAACCCGACCACATTTGCTTGAATGGCCATGTTATTTTGTTTGGCCGCGAACAGCTCCGCCCAAATGTTCTTCTGATCTCCTTTGCGCTCCAAAATGTTTGCCAACATAAACAATTCCTCCTCTTTTACATGAATTTGAAAATAAAAATAGCCCTCATCCTTATGGAGAGTAGCTATGATCAAACTTTCCAGTATTTTTCTTCTCGTTCGTCCAGGATAATTTCACCCGTTTTTATATCCACGCGGAGGAAAGGAATGAACGGTACCTCCTCACTGGTTTTTGCCGATCGCTTCTTTCTGGTTGCTGACTTCTGAGTTGCTACCAACTGTTGTTTACTGACAACTGCTTGTCTTGCCATATTCCAACTCTCCACCTTTACCAAATATCTTGGATCGTCTCCGCTAGGAGAACGCTCCCATCAGGGTTAAACCCGCCACGATCGTGATTCCTACCAAAACCAGGGTCAAAAATCGGCATTTCATCCGCTGGACACCCCCACTTCATTGAGATGAAATCGTATTACCCCGTTTTTCGTTTGATTTTTCGTAACGTAAACCACGTTTCTTCCCCTGTAAGATTGGACTGCTCTGGAAACACTATCGTGATCTTCTTTCTCGGCTGATCTCCCACCACTTGTGAAACTGATGTCTCCTGTGATTCGCTCGGGAAATCCCTCTTCTCTTCCTTCTGTTTTCTCGTCGCTTTCTCCATCCATGCGAATGGTTTCCGATTTGCTTCATTCCTTTCCGGTATGTGAACCAACTCCCCCTTCACAAGTTTAGGGACCTGTAATTGTCCGTTTTTTACGATCCTGGCGACAAAGTGATAGGCCGGCAATTCCATAAGCTGTGTCGGGGTAAAGCGCGGTACTTCCTTTTCCGTTAGCGATACTTTTTCCGCCATGAACGCCTTAATGCCCATATGGGTGTCGTACATTTTGGTCTGATTTACGCGTTTTTCAGTCCCAAATAAGGCACTAAACTTCTTCGCATCCGCTTCGTGTTCGCAGGCGAAGATTAATTTGTTTCGGCAGTTGGTCATGATGGTGTCCTCCAATCCGGGATAACCATCGACCTTCAGCTGGGATATATTCTGAATGGCGATCGTACACGCATTTCGATATTTCCGCCCCAACGTCAATAACCGGCGAAAATCCGGATTGAGGTATTCGGGCAATTCATCGATAAACGTGTAATGTGGGCGTCTCGTCCATTGGTTCCCTGGCCGACGGAAAACAGCGTTTTGAAACGTCATGATGGCAAACTGACCGAAAATGCTGCTGAGATTCCCCAACTCCCCCAATGCGGAATTGATGAGAACTACTCCTCCGTTAGCCAAATGTTCATCAAACCGGACGCTTTCCTCTTTCTTTTTCGTTAGCAGTTTCAACACCAGCTCGTTCCCCACCAAATCTTCCAACTGCATCCGAAGACCGGTAGAAATTTTGGTGAAGTTTTCACTGTCGAAAACCTCAACCTGAAAAAACTCCACAAGGTCATCTCGCCTGTGTTTTCGTTCATACTCCGTGATGTGTTCCTTCAGCGTTTTGAGATTCCGGAGCGCGCGGACAATATGCAGCAGATCGGCATCGTCTCCGTACAGCCGCTTCAACAGCAAAACCGCATTTCGCGCGGCCATTTCCTGCACCAATGCAAAAAAGGCTTCTTGTTTGCCAAAAAGCCTTTTTAATACGGTCCTCGTCATTTCCGCAACGACTTGAGGTTCGCCCAGCAGCGGGTTCAGACCATCGCTCCCGTCCCATGTTGGATCAATGCGTCGTACTGGAATTCCATAGGCAAGGCACCCCTGGTAAATATCCTCCACAAAGTCGCCGCTTGGCTCCAAAATCAGCATCCCGACACGGTTTCCCCGCTTATACGACTCCAAGATCTGCATAGCCATGGGAGAGAGCAAGTAACTCGTTTTCCCACTCCCCGTTGGTCCCACAACCAAGGTGTGCAAAAACGCATCCAAGCCGCCATAGGTGACAATCATCTTGTTCCCCTCCCCCTTGTTAAAATTCTACCGGATCACCGGACTGCCACTGCACATAGCGGATTACCCGGTTTCGTGCCGCTGCTCGGTAAATCTCCGCCTGTTTTTTCCTCCTTTGAGGTGACCGATCTTCCAAGGACTCATCCGGTTCGTCCAGCACATCCACATACACAGGAGGACTTCGCTCCGGCAGAACAAAGTCCGGCTGATACCCCAACCACTCCTCTGACGGCTCAATTGGACGAAGGATGATATGCTTTCGTTCTCGCAACAGCATGAGCAACTCCCGCTCAGCGCCACTGTGCAGCCACCAGCCTTCTTCCGTGATATGCCACCCCACAACTGGAGCAATAGAACGCGGTTCGTGGTAATCGAAGTTGACGCGGAGCGCCACCAGTTTGCCATCCACACGGTAACGGGGGATATGGCTTTCGGGAACAAGAACACGGATCAAACACGACCTCATGCCCTCAATCCCCCACCGCTCTCCTCCGATCACTTCTTCCCGCTCACGCAGCCACCCAAGAACCACCTTCCGCCGTTTGGGGAGCCGAAACCGCTCGTTAGGGACGTACCCAAACCAATAAAAATCTTCCGTCCCTATCCAGATCCGGTGATGGGACATGCAATGCCACATGTGATACAACACGGAGGCTGGAGTCATCCTCTTGCCCCTTCCCTGCAACTGCTCGACAGCCAGCTTGTACCAGTCGAAGATGAAAGAAGGAAACAAACGATGACGATGCATTTGTTCTTCCGTTTGTTTCCCGGTTCGATTCCCCGTCTCCCGGCTTCTCTCTGTATGTGTACCTGTTTCCGGGAACAACTTGATATGGACGACCAAGCGATCGCCAACCTTTTCGACCGGGCGCCTCTCCCCCGGACTGGATCGTTCTACCTCCCCGTAGTTAGGACAAGCAGGGGTATGTTTGTCGGAGTGTTCAGGATTGTTGACCAACGTATAGCGGCCATAGGGCGTTTTCCGTACATGCATCTCCGCTCGTATGGAATATGCCTGACACGCGCATTGTATCCGCAGCTTTTGTTCATGCCATTGTTTCAATACGGTTTGATCGTAATCTGTGCCGGAGCGGAAAACATCTTCCGTTATCAACTGGCCGTTTACAAACAGGTGACTCACCTTCTTGACACCACCCCGTCCAGTCTTTCGGATACGCGTATCAACTGCCTTGCTACATCATGGACACGTTCCCGCACCACTGCGTCCGTCAAATTATCAAAAAACGGGAGGAGATCTTGTTCCAATCGTTCAATCAGCTTCTCCGCCTTGTCCAGTTTTTTGATCAACAAGCGGCGCCGCAAATTTCGGGCACTGGATGCTTCCAACGTGGGAGCAACAGCATCAATCGCGGTCTTGGGGATATCCTTCTCCAGTTCGGTGTGCCATTCTCCGTTTTCTTCCGGCCGCTCCTCCCCCTGCCCCTCAAATGAAACATCTTCTTCCCCCATACCTTCCCCGACGTCTTCTCCCACGTCCAACCAATCCAATTGCTCTTCCCGTTGATCTACCTGCTGCGACCGGCGTTCCCGGATGTATTCCAGTTCACTTCGTATCGCCTGGATTTCTTGGGATCGTACCTCTTTGACATGGGAACGGGTAATGGCTTCATACAGATGACGCTGTTCCTTTTCTGACAAGGCAGCAAGTTCGTTCCCGGCCACCACGCCAATGACGCCACGGGAAACCAGCTCTTGCAGTTCTGGAATCAAGTCCAAGAGTCTGAGCAATCGTCTTGCTGTTCTCTCTCCCTCTCCCACGAGGTTTGCGACGTCTCGGCGTGTTTTTCTATTGTGGTCATCTTGTCCACTTTTTGGCCTCCCCACCGTGATTCCCCAATAGTCGTACAAGACCTTAATCTTGCGGGCTTTTCGAATCGGGTCTTTCTCATCCCCGCGGCGAGCGTCATTGGCCATAACGAGCAGATACAGCAACTCCTCTTCGGTTGCCGATTCAATCACACGCACGGGCACGTTTTCCATGCCCTTCCGAGCCACGATCTTCCATCGTTCATGGCCGGAGATAATGACGTTTTCCCCCGTTACCCATAAGGGCTCCTGAATCCCCATTTCGTCGATGCTGTTCTCAAGTAGCGCGGCCTCCATGGAACCCAAGGGGGAATTGAGCATCCGATTGAGTGGATGTTCCCTCAACTCATCCACCCTCCGAAACTCCACTTCTTCCCGAATGAGCATGGTTCTCCCCCCTCCCTTATTCCCCGCCTGGACGGAATGGTTCGCTTGTGATCTCGCTTGTACGATCAACCCCCAACTGGAATTCGATTAGCTCCCAATCTTGTCCCATGGCCTTTTTTACCGAGCGGGTCAACGTCCCCATGGACGACGTTACCCATTGGGGAAGGGCAACAGTAAAGCGGTGACACATCTTGATGCCGGCCACGGCATATAAGACGGTCACCGCTAATGTGATCAACAACCAGTTCATCGACCCATCCCCGTTCCAATACTCCAAGGCCACCTGGTACAAGACGTGACGTACTTCATCCCCCTTCCATCCCATAAGAATCCAATAGGCCGCGCCCATCCACCATCCGGAATAAGACTCCTGTTTTTTCCATACCCACAGAGTTATCCCCAGTATCCACAGAATCCCCAACCAAAGCAAAAGAGGAATCCAGGTCATCGAGAGGGTGTTCGCGAGAACAAAACCTGCTACGACGATGACGAGAAACGATACTCTACCCTCACCCGTCATAAGGACCCCTCCGCTTTCCAGGTGTTCCCCCCTGCTGTTCTCATGGCTGCTTCCCATCCGGCGCCGAGACTCAAAATGGCCATTCCTTCATCGTAGGGAAGAACGTACTCCCAATAATCAGGAAGGCCCCACTGTTCCATACACCACCCATTACGGCTAAGAACGATCACGCCGTCCACAACGCCTCGAACCCGACGGGATTCTTCTTTTGCCCGGTAGATCGGCAATCTCCCTCCCTGCGGTTCAATCACGAACAAGGCATACTTTTGCTCCTCCCAAATGAGGATGCCGCCAATACGAGATTGCTCTCGTTCTTGGCGGCCCCACCCGACAAATTCATACTTCGGTATCCATCTCCATCCGGCTTTTTCGCACGCTACTGCTACGTTCATAATCCATAGGCGGTTCCATTGCGCAACTTTGCTGTCATTCCGCCATTCTTCCCATCGACGAATCTCGATCTCCAACCGTTCTAGGCTCCACCCCTCAACGTCAGCCAACACTTCCAGCCCTTTTTTCAGTAGATACCAACAGTATCCCCTCGGCCACTCCCGGTTGTAGATTGCTCGTTTGGCAATGTATCCGCGCTCTTGTAATGTTGCGATTCGGGTATACCCGTATCTTCGACCGTCAAAAATCCGTTGCCGCAGTACATCTGACGTGCAACCACGATACGCCCATATCATCCGAAACAGCGCAATGTCATTTGTCGTGATTTCTGGTGTTCTCAAAAGCGTTCCCCCTTCATCGTTGCTGTATGGCTCGCAACCGTCGAGTGCTGGGCACTCTCCCACTTGCTCGCCCGTTTTCGTTTACCGATCAACTTTCAGACAACCAACATTCCCTCTATTCATCCCCGTGGAATTGCAGTTCTTCCCCCGGCATGTTGACCTTTTCCCGGCTGCTGGTCACTTGGGCAGATTAGGGGCTTCAGCCTCCGGCTTTAGCCCCTAATCCCACCGGAATTGCCCTTGGATTGCATAGCCCCGACCCCCAATTGCTAAAACCCTTAGATTGACATGGGATAAGGATACTTCTTTCATATGGAATCTGTTTTATTGCTCCCTCCCTGTAGTTAACCCCAAAATCGCAAATATGGAACCAAAGAATCCTCACGAGACCCGACATGTGAATTTTCCTTTCCTTAAATAGCACCATTCAAACATAGGGAATCAAATACATCTGACGATCCCCTGTTTTCCCCCTTTGTATCGTATGGAATCTAATTTCATTCCATATGATAGCCGCTAACGCCGCGTGGAAATTTGTGGGGAATTTGTTGATTCCATATGATAGAGTGCTTTGATTCCATACGTATACAACCACTGTTTTTCGAGTTTATCCCGCCAAAAAATCCATTAATTTTCGTCTGGGCAGCACGTACATTTCTGTGTGGGGGTGATTGGCATTTGGTTCATAATCAAACAAAAGAGACACCCGACATTTGTTATCGTCAGGGATGATATAGGCGTTTACCAACGCATCGATCATCCACTTGTACACATGGTTGTCCAAGTCGATGAAAAGATTGGAGGGATAATGGTTCCGAATCCAAATCGCTACGGGCTCCTGGAAGTAGTAACTTCCCACTCCATTTCGCGTGTTACAACCCTCCCAAGCCTTTCTTTGGTCAGGCTGCCAGAATGCTCGCAAGGCTTCTTCTGTACCTACCAGCCACTCCTGCTTGATCTGCTCTCGCAACCCTGGTGTGTGATTCTTCAATCGACTGAACACAGGAGCCAATTCCGGATAGACCACCCGAAAACAATGGTCTTCTAATGGTTCCAACACCGGGGAAAAAGAGCTTGGCAGTTCCTCGGATTTCCTTTCTTTCATCCATTCCTTTAGCTGATACTGCGCTTGCAGGAGAAGTTCATAGGTCTGTTCCACTCCTGTACGTTCCCACATAAAACCACCTTTTCAATGGATTGGCCAGAGGATACCATCGCCATCTGTCGGGATACTATCGGCATACGTACCATTTGCTCCAAAATGCTGGATTCTCGGCTCTTCTGCGTAATGGTATAGGATACCGACAGTATCCATAGGGATGCTGTTGGATGCTGTTATTGGTTTTCATGAAGACGAATTTTCCGAAGGGCATCAAAGCGGTTTCCTGATCGTTGGCCAAAGCGATTCGGCTGCTCCTCTTTCTTCCCCTCCTGATTCTCATCATCTTTGGTGACAGCCGACTGTGATCGACTGAACACCGACTGAAATCCTCCCCCAAAACCACCCCCTCCGAATTTGTTCGTTTTCGGCTGATAGGGGTTGAACGTAGACTGCTTCACATTTTTGATAGCGGCAGACACATCAACATCCACTTCCGATTCTTGTTGAACCTGCTCTTGTTTTTCCTTGATCTGTTGAAGTTCTTTCGCCAACTCGGCGAATCGGCTTGGCATCCCCATCCCGGCAAAAAAGGTGTAGATGACTGCATAATTTTCATTCCAGATCGGGTCGCCAAACTTGCCTCTCATCTGCGTGATCGGATTGTAGTCACTGATCACTTTCTTGATCGTCCGTTCCGTGATGACATCCTTGAAAAAGTCCGCGTTGGACGGCCGCAAAATAAAACCGCCGTACATTGTCGCCGTTTGGTACTGGTGCCCGCAAGCAAAGTACCCTTTTTCGATGCTTGCTTTCATCTTGGCTTCCAGTTTTTCGATGGTAAAATCCGGTTCCAACCGTGCTTTCGCTATCGTAAGAAGCTTGCCGGAAAGCTGCATTAGCTTGATGAAGTCGGACGGGTCATAGGTTACGTTGTCGCTCCCAAAGTTGGCCGGGATGAGATTGGCTTCGTGGATGGTACTAATGACCGCATTATTCCCTTCGTCCTTCCAGGACAGGTTCGTATGTTGGAGTGTCCGCGATCCCTTCTTCAATTCAAAATCATGGTATATCTTTTTGTTGTCGGTTAAAATTACGCTGGCTAACGGTTTGGTGTCAGAGGATTCAAACAACTCTTCCTGTACCTTGAGAAAATCTTGAATCTCCTTTAACAGCAGCAAGGCGTTTGCGATTTCATCCGGATCGTCAAACGGCAGCGAAATGAGTAAGGTAATCGGAACCGGAAAGAATCCTTCTTTGATTAAATTCAGAGTCAAAGAGCCCCAACCGGTTCCCACCCCACCCCCGGCGCCAAGCGAAATAATCAGATGCTCCACATTTGCAAATTTCTTTTCCATGGCCACAGCCAACTGGCTTCTCAATTCATTCGCCTTGGGATTTAACATTGGATCGAACAACTCGACCACAAGAGAAGGGGTCCGGGCAGCTCCTTTCATTCCGTCAAAGTGAATACGATCCTTTTCCGGGATATTTTTCAGGTGAATCATATCCGCCTGGGCAAAGTTGATTGCCAACGTTGGGTAGCATTGTGTCCCATCCGCAAAGCGATAACCGGCAAAGATATCCGCATCCTTGTTCCCTTTTTGGCCGGCGCCTATCACGCCAAATCGCAAAGACACATCTTGGATAAGGCCACTGTTTGTCATGAACTCCAATTCTTTACTGTTCATCAGGCTCATAATATCCCCCCTCGTTTGAATGCAGCAACAAATAATCTACAAATGCTTGTCCTTCCTCGGAGAGCGAGTAGAGCGTTTCTCGTCTTGGTGTCCTCAACTTTAGAAGTCCTGAAAAATACAACGCTTCTACACAAGCGTGAACAACTGTTTTGCTGTATCTGCTCGTGTCAATGATCGATTGTTTATTGATCTCTCCGATCTCTCCGATAATGCAAAGAACGTCTTTCATGGGTTCAGTCAGTCGGCTAGAAAACAAGGCATAGTGCTTCGCCTCATACAATCGGGTCATAGATTCACACCATTCCTTTAACTGTCTCGATTTCTTTTAGAAGCCAAAATGGCAGTTCACGCTTGTACATAATGTTTAGCTTTCTTATCACGGTTTGGCTGTGTTTTTCCGCTGTATAGGGAGAAATCTTCAAATGAGCGGCAACTTGAGGGATGGAGTACCCTTGAAGCAGCATGGACAACACCTTTGATTCTTGGGGAGTTAGGCGATACTTTTCGGAAACTCCGATCATCAGTTTGTCAAGCAACCGGCTTTCTGTCATCGTCAACACCTCCATATCTGTCATCTGGAATGAGATCAAACTGATCGTTTGCGTACATGGATTTCGGGCAGAGACAACTACCCCTCTGGCAGCTCTTTTTCCTTGCTAGCCCACTGAAATCGTCGGCAGCAGGATTACAAATGAGAGCGCGATAAACGGCGCAAACGGTATATGAACCTGTTTCATCACTTTAGAAAAGATGAGCCCCGACAAAAAAGCCAATAAAATTACCCCATTTACAAGCGGGAACCCGAGCGCAAATCCCAAAAAGGTAAGGAGTTTCATATCCCCTCCCCCAATACCATTTGGTACGAACAATGCGAGTACCATCAGCATCAAGAACACAAACAATCCACCGAAAACAGAATTCCCCAATTGGTTATGAATGTAATGGTATAGGAGCGCAACCACCATAGACGGATAGGTCAACCAATCCGGAATGATCCGCCACTTCCAATCGGCCCAAGCAGCAATGAGCAGAGCAATGAGAGAGTACCCAATGAGTATCACTTCCTCACCTCATCCAAACTTGTGATGTGAATGTTGCCGACGCTCGTAAAGGAACTTCAGCCGTGATTCCGATGATTTTCAAAGACTTGAAAGTGTAGGTAGACGAAACGGCAATCACACCTTCCTCCCCTTTTGCCAGTGGACCGGCTGAAATCGTCAAATCCCATTCAGCGGGGTCAAGTCCGGCATCAGCAAACCGTTTTTGCAAATAGGGAATCGTGCCATCCAACAGCCCGCCATGCTCCCCCATCTTTTGAGCCGTGTCGTTAATACAAACCTGAGCATTCAGCCATTTTCCTCCCCATTGAACAAAGTCGCCCATGAGGATAAAGAACGGGAAAATTAGGGAGAAGATGATCAAATACTCAATACTGATAAACCCACTTTGATTTCTGAGCGTTTTCATTGGAGGATCACACTCCGAAATTCATGTACTTTCCCGGCATTTCGTACACTGGCGGTATAGTCGGAAAAATACGAGTGGATCCACGGTAAGGCCATGGAGGCCATACCGAAGATCATCACAGCAGCAACCACCAGGATCACTTTCTTTTCCATCAGAACCGTACCTGATGTATCAAGATACCACCGGCGGAAAAACCTTTGCATTCGCTTCCTCTCCTTTCGAAAATCATTTCATAAATAGAAAAACCGGGCATTCCTGCCCGGTTCCGCCTCTTACCAGCTCACTTCTTCGTTAATTTGGCTATTGTTTTTAATAGAGTTGGACGTTTGGTTCCAATAGTCTTTCAGGAACATATAGCCAAGGCTACTGAATCCAAAAACGCCTACGACAATGACGACCAACAGAATTTTCTTTTCCATCAATACCGTACCACGGTCATTACGAATCGTTTTAATCAAAGCTTTCCCTTTTTGAATCATTTTGTTCCACATAATATATCCTCTCCTATATAGTATTATTGGGTATGATTTCTTTCCTCGCTGGTACCGTCTGCTCAGGGGGGATCTCTCAATCGAATCCCTCCTTTCAAAATGCAGGTCCTTTTGACAGCATGCTGACCAAATACAACGCCATCAGCGTGGCAATAAACAGGATACCGTCGAAGGCAATGATCATATTCATCGCCTTTACCTTGGCGGGACGTACTTGCTTTTCGCGCTCCATGAGTTTTTTGTCCAACTCCCGAAACGTCGATTCCATTTGCGCCAAGATTTCCTGTCCATCTTTACCAGGCCCTACTGTCATGTATTGAGAAAGAGCGGCACTGAACTCAATCATTTCCGGCACTTTTGTACTCCTGGCAAACTTTTGGACTGCCTCCTGCGGTGACAGAAACTCCAAGTCTTGTTTAAGTACATCCGTGTATGCTTTCAGCCCACTGCCTGTTCCATGTTCGCATGCAATTCGCAGGGCATCCGCAGGGGTTTTCTGCCCCTTGAGCAACAATCTTACGGTCAATGCAAAGTTGGGCGTTTCCTTCCGAATCTCTTCACGCAATTTCTTCGCTTTGTTTCTCAATTCTCTCCTCGGCTCGAAGAAGAAATATACGGCTAATAAGACACCCAGGACGAGAATGAGCCAGACTTTCATGATCATGTAAACAATGAGAAACAGTAACAACACACCCACCAAATACACAAACTGTTCAATGACGATCTGCTCGGGCGTCTTCTTGGAATCGGCATCCACAAGTTCTTGTTCAATCGCAGATCTGGTTTTCTGCAAATATTTTTGGGTCAGAGGAAAAAGGAATTCAAATGACCGATGCCATGTTTGATCGGGTTTGACTTCCTCCAAAAGGATCGCTGCCCGATAGGCTGACGAAGGTTGAAACAGGTAATACAGCATGAGAAAAAGGAGGAAGGCCAATAGCCCTCCCCCAACCACAAGGAAGATCAACGATCACACCTCTTTTCGAATAATGAAATAGCTAACAATGGGGACAAAAAGAGCAATCCCCAGGTACAAAGTCAACAGACACTGCCCAACCAAACTTTTTGTGTATACGGCAAATATGTCCGGCTGAAAAAAACGGAAGAATGCCACAGCAGCAATGAACAAATAGGAAAGCCAACGATTTTCTCGAACGGCACTTAACATCGCATTGGCCAAATCCATTTTTGCCACTCGCTTGGTTTGGAAGTAGGCACCAGCAACCAGGACGCCCTCGGCTGCGCTATCACCAACCGATTGACTAATTTCGGCCATTTTCACAAACAACTTCATTTCGGGTACCTTGAGCCGTTCCATCATTTCTTGCAAGGCTTCCCCGATCAAAACATCACTGCTATGGAGCTGGTACACACGCATGAACTCACTTTTCAACGGTTCATCCAGACTTGGAATCGTGGTCTCCAACGCACGTTTCCAGTTTTTCTGAATGCGATAAGCGGCACCTAAATTTTGAAGTGCCGGTCCCAATTGCTCTTTCGCCAGATCCCGAATGTGGCGTTCCTTATTGAGATAAAACATCTTGATTGAGAAGTAATTGGCGATCAATACGAGTAATATGATAAAAGGGTTAAGAAAAAGAAAAGACAGGCCAACTCCGATTCCGAAAGCAAGCCCCCACCAAATGACTTGTTTCTGAACCGAAACCCCCAGTCTTTCTCCCTCGGAAAAAAATCCGCTTCGCTCTTTTTTTGCTTGCTTGTTTAGCTCAATCCATTTTATCGGCTCTCTTTTTCCTGACTCAAACCACAGCAAGAAGAGGAGACAAAGTAACACAACTCCTAAGGCCAATAAAACCGCCATGCTCATCAATGTCCACCTCAACCAACAGGTTGGAGATACTTTTCGTATCTCGCTTTAGGAATTTCAGCATGTTGGAACATTTTGACCAAACGTTCAGAGATGGGATTGCTGCGTACGAACTCCTTACTCTCCCAATCGAATTCAAAAATCGGATTGAGGTGCAATTCACCATCCTTATCAACGCCAACAATCTCCACAATTTCAAACACACGGCGGCGGTCATCTTCGGCAAAGTGCTTCTGCATCATGATAATGTTGAGCGACTTGGATAACAGTCGGTTGGCGTCCTGTTTGGTCATAAACCGTGCCAAAAGCATACTGATTCGTTCTGCCAATTCCGAAGCACTGAGGCCGTGCATGGTAAACCACAGCGGGTGTCCAATCAAGGCAGCTTCAATCGCCGCCAGGAGATCCTTCTCTTTACGGATTTCCCCAATGATCAATCGCTTTGGTGTCTGACGCAAACTGGTAACGACCAACTTTTGGATCACAACGTCCAACGCCTCGTCTTCCATAATCCGACACTCCTCGGAAATAAAGTGGTAGCCTTCCTCATAGGGATACAACTTTTCCAATCGCATTTCTGCAGTGTCCTCGATAACGATAACCCGCTCGCCTTTTTTAATAAAACCTGCCATCAGTTTAAAAGTAGTGGTCTTACCGGAACCGGTGCTCCCGCCCATGCAAATGGAGCATCCCCCTTCTACAATCAGTTTGATAAACTCGAACATCTCGGGCGACGCTGTTCCTTTTTCCAAGAATTCCTTTTCGGTCAACGTGATCGGAGGAAACTTTCGGATGGTCAAGATAGGCCCCTTCATTTGACTGATGGGTTGCCACACCACATTTACCCGGCATTCACCGATTCGCGCATCCACAATCGGATTTTTATCCGATACAGACTTCCCGCAAGAATTCAGGATTTTGGTGACGATGATGGTCTCCAGGTGCTTCTGATTGTCAAATTGAATCAGATCCTCCGCAGGGCGGTCTTTTCCGTTCTGCTTTACCCACGGCTGATCGTACCCGTTGATCATGATCTCCGTGATGGAGTTGTCCTCTAACGCATCATCCAAAGGCCCCAATGAAAAAATGTCTTTCCAAATTCGGATGACGACATCATCGATGCTCATGCCGGCCACAAACTTTCGTTCGATCTGTAGGTAGTTGCGGATGATCCGCTCGACCTCCGGCTTACGTTTTTTATTGAACAGTGCATCCTGGACGAGTTTGTTATGTTCGTTCATGAGAAAGTTCCGAACTTCATTTCGCACCAATTCATAGTCGGAACTGGTGTGTTCCACACTTTGTTCTTCCTCTGGCCTAGCAGTCTTCGTAGCGGCCTGCTGGCTTTGCAGTTGTTGCAGGTTTACACGTCCTCTATTTAACAAGATTGTTTCATTTGGCATTGTTGATCCACCTCACACGGTTTTTTCACGAAACAGGGAAAATGGTGAAAGGAGGCTGCCACGTCCTGCCTTTTTCGAGCCGGCTTCCCGTTTTTTCGCTTCCTTCTCTAGCCCCAATAATCCCTCTGCTATTTCACCAATGGCGGATTCAAATGACTTTCCACCAAGAAGGTTTAATTTGTGTATCTCGGTAATCATCTGCGGATCATACGGGATGGTATAGGTAACACGACGTTGTAGGAACTCTTCAAATATGGCGGTGTTCATCTTCTCAGGAAGCTTGTTGATTATTACCTGGCCACCTTCTACTGGAACACCGGTATTCTCCAGCAGTTTGATTCGTTGTGGAAACAGCCGCACAGCAGACGGACTGGTATCCGTAACAAAGACACGTTGATCGCAAGCTCTCAGAATGGCCAAGTGTAGTGGCTCATCCGGATCGCTTCCCATGGAAAAAATAATGTTGTCAAAGAATGGTTTGGAACCTTCCACGATTTTCTTCATGTAATCAGTAATCTCATCGAGATCCGTCCCCACGTTTGGAAAATATTCAAAACCAAGGTCGGCCGACGGAGACAAGACATACAACAAATCCGGCATCTTCTTAAAGTGTTCCGCCTGATGTTTGGTGACTTGCCCCATCTTGGACTTATGCAAAAAGTAGGGTTCCAAGTTAGGCCGCTCTTTGCTTCGCAGGGTTTCTAGCAGTCCTTCCAATGTGTAACGAGAATCCTTATACCCGATCAAATATGGTGCCTTGGGGAATCGAATGTCCATGTCGATGTACAGTGTTTTCTTCCCATTCATGGACGAATAAAAAGACAAGGCTCGAGCAATCGAACCAGCTCCTACCCCCGGTTGGATTCCAAAAAACCCAATCGTTCGTTTTACGTTCAAATGGGCAATTTGCTGTTTCTGCTCGTGCCTTTGCAGGGAGGACTGAATCCAGGCGTAAATTTGCTCCCACCTAACTTCCTGTCCCTTCAAAATCGAGATAGAGGGGGACAAATTGACAGGAGGATCGTACGCTAAGTAAAGAACTGGAACTCCCTGGCTCGCCAACGTATTCGCCACTTCACCAGTCGGGTCGGTTGAATCTGACAAAATGACAGGTGATTGTGCATCTCCAAGATCATACCGTTCTTCGCACACGATTCCATAAGATCGTGCGAGCTGAGTAATCTGCTCATAACTGCTTGCGTTAATAATCATTGAACATCCCCCTTTGTCGTTTCGAGAACTTGAAATGTTTTGCTCAATTCTGCCATCATCCAATCCCGTATCCTTTTGACTGACCAAAGCCCGTTATCCGTAGTTGGTGTTGTTTTGTCATAATCCTTATAACTTACTCCCGCCACTTGTATCGTTCCGAGTTTTTCAGCCAGTTGAATCAATGCGATCTGTTCATTATTGACCGCGAGAAGTATCGTTTGCGGTACGACATTTGCGCCGATGGTTACCGGCTGCTGATCATCGCTACTGTTCTTGGTAACGGTATCTGTCGTTGGTCTCGACTTTTGAGAACTGGTTGCATATGTCCCGATCACCCTCACTTTTTCCAGGAACGGGCCGATCACCGGCTTTTTATCCTCTTTGGCCACCGCTGATAGCCACAGGTCAATGTAACTCCCTTCCGTAATCTGGGCCGCTAAGGAAGAGCGCAAATTTGTGTTGATCGCAATCATCTTCTCTCCTTCGTTTAGGAGCATTGCGGCACCATCTTTCATTTCCTCAGCCGTCAATACCTTCCCGACATATAAGTAACTGTTAGGCGGCACCGTATAGTTTGTGGCTGTAAACTTATTCAGGACGTCTTCCGGTTTTCGGAACACATTTGGTGGAACGATCTTGGCCGGGTGCATGCTCACTTTGATTACCCCGTCATCGAACATTTTTTGAGTAATCATGGTGCGGGGAGGAATCTCTTGTGAAACAGTCAATACTGGAACCAATGCATTTTGACGTTTTTCATACTCGGTATATCCGAAGTAAACACCCCCTCCCACTAATGCGATAAGCAATAGCAGGATGATGATTCTGAGGTTTCTTTGCATAAGAAAAAGGCGCCCGTAATGCGCCCATTCACCACCTTTTATTCGTAATTCTTCACGTCATACTTCGATTCGATGATCTCCGTTGTCTGGACTGGAACGTTTACAAGAATGTTGTCCTCCTTCAGCAGTTTGAGAAGGGAGCTGCTATAGTTCGCATCTACCGCAAGAGAAAGAAGCGCGGGGGACGTTTGTACGTTCATCCGCACGTTTAATTCCTTCGCCCCCACGTTCAGGTTGTTTTGCAATACCCGACTTATGGTATCCTCCAATCCCTCCCGTATCAGATATGGTGGATCTCCTACTCGCAATGCAGCCCAATCCTGATGTTTGATAATGGCCTGTCGAGCCGCTGCAATCGCTGCACTCCGAAAGTCTTCTTTTCCAAATACGACGATGGTGATGTCTTTAAAATACGCAATCACAAAAGCCAAGCAAATAAAAAAGGCTACCATCTTGGGTATCCCTGTCAACGTGATCACCTGCCCGCCTCTTATGGATAAACGGAGAATTCCTCAACTTCTATCCCATTGGAATTTTCATTTCCATTGCTGTTGTACCAAGGCACAAGCTTATCAAAGTATCCTTCGTGACCCAGCCAATCCCATCCAGGCCGAAGGTGATGAGGATACGGATTGTTTGGATCAACCCGTCGATAAATATAATCATCATGCGGGCTTCCTTGAATGTTGTATGTTTGGTCAATACATGTTGCGAGACGCGGGGAAACAGGAGTTACCGTCGTATTGCCATGAATATCTGTGTGAGTGATGTAGGTTACTCCCGCCCCTTCACCCTTCACCACAAATGGATACGTTCCATCCTTTTGATAAAAGCTGGTGTAATACTTGTTTTGCCCATCCACGTACTGACTTTCATCGACTTCTAATGGATCAAGTGTGTGAATGTACTCGATGGCCTCTATGTCCTTCTGCCCCCGCTCAATCTTGGCTCGTGGAAACTGCCAAATGTTTTCTGATACCAGGGGAGCGTGTTTTGGCACCAACTCAACTGACGGTAGGATGATCGTACCTCCCTGATCCTTCTCTGTATCGAACTCCGCTATGATCTTAGAAAAATCATGTTTCGATCCATTGTGGGGATTAGAGTTGTGGTACTCCGTTTTCAGCTTGTAGGCAAAACCCATCCCTGCTTTCACGGTTGCCGGTTGGTATTCCGGTGTAACCACGATAGACTCATAATACTTACCTGTGCAAATGCTGCAGCCAGTAGGTGTACAATTGCAATAGTACTCATAGGTGCCCGAAACCGCTGTCGTCTGGACCTTAGCCCCGCGACAAGCTGCCCCGACCACCTCTTCGGGCAGCAAAACAACACTTCCAGATTTGATATTGTCCGCGTACGTAATCTCGTCAAATTTTCGCGGCTGAGGATGAATCTCGGCTTCCAATTTGTATGTCATCCTTTCCAATTTCCCGGTTACAGGCGTCTTCCACTCGAAAGGAACCTCCCGCTCTTCACCCGGATTCAGATGAACGGATTGCCGGCCCACCTCCTTACCATCGAAACGCAGAACGAGATCGACCGCTTCGGGCATGACACTATCTGGAATATTCCCTACCTGAACGACTGTCGTAACGTTGTCTCCCTGACGATATACCCCACCTTTGACTGATTTGACGTACAGATTCAAGTTCTTCGTCAAATCAAGCGTGGTGACTTCCAAGTTGTTATGGAATCCATACAACTCAACCGGAGGAGCATTTTCATGTGGATTGAGCCGGGCATATACGGTATTTTGTAGTGGAAACGTTGCCGAAATCAATTTTTCTTCCCCAACCCCAAGCGAGATATTCGAGATCTCGCCCAATTTTGTTGCTTCTGCCCCCAAACCGTACTCCATGGATGTGACCAACGTTTGGGTACGTCCCGGCAAATCCTTTTGCTTCACAGGAAATTCGACTGTGATACCAGTGGATGTCTTACCGGTCAATATACCTTCCCCTATTTCTAAGTCCGGGAAGTCAAACTGAACGATCGTGTTCGCGTGATTATCCCCGTAGTTTTTTTCCAACGGATTGTGATCGGGATTCACTTCGAATTCCATCGCTCTTTCCTTTTTCCCCTGCATGTCAAACGTGATGGAAAACGATATGGTTTGGCGCCCCAGGTTCTCATACCTCCCTGGCAAGGTTACATCCTTGACTTCCTGCCATTGTTGATCCCCCTCCCATTTCCATGCTACCTGCGTTGTTTTCGTACTTGGTGATTGATTTTCCACGGTGACCGAAACATCTCTCGTCTCCTTATCTCGTTTGATCAGGATCGGATTGGGACTCACCTCAAGCAGTTTCAAGTTTGTGTCGCTGCCTACAATAACCGTAACCGTATATGGTTGCGCCACATTCCCTTCTTCGTCTTTCGCATGAAGCGTGACCTCATACGTTCCCTTTTGAAGTGCAAAGGTTCCGGAGTTTGTCTTTTCTTCAAGCCATTGTTCTTCAAATACTGTTGTCAGTTGATTGGTTTCAGTGTTCCGGTACTCCAGGGAGACCAACGCCTTCTTGTTCGCCGAAAAGCTTTCCAACAATATCGAATAACTCACTTCTCCAACGTCCGCGTATACGGTCGGAGCATTTTGTCCATTGATCGTCAGCGAATAGATCACCGGAGGCATGCTCGTTGAAAAGCCGGACGCGGGAAGAACCGTGACCATCAGGATCGCAATTACGATCATAGGGAGCAAGATTTTTTGTCTGGTCCTCAATTATCCCACCTCTCACTTCTTGAAATTAACGATCGCTTGAATGGCTCCCCTTACTTGGTCTGGATACGTATAGCTGGCCGGCATTCCATCCCTAGTTGCTGTAGCCTTAGCCCAAAAGCCGCTGTCAACCAATGGGGACGGGAATTGGATGGAATATTCCCCCTTGTACTTCTTAGTGGGAAGTACGATCTCCACCGATTGGCCTTTGTTCACCACATACCGCTTCAAGACCTTTTCTCCTTTTGTCTCAATAAGATAGGCCACTAATGGCTTCGTATCTTTTGAGTGATTTTCCAAGATGACCCCATTTTTGCTCTTACCGAGCTTGAATTCCCATCGGTTCATAAAGATGCTTGTATGAATGTCCGACACCCGAATGGGTTGATTCAGTTTGTCGCCAATGCCGTTGTTTTTGTTGACAGATTCAAATACGGAACAAACTGCGGAGTTATATTGCATCCCCCATACGAGAGGCCCTCCGTATTTGATGGTCGATCCGTCTGACACATCCGGGAAGTAAATTCTCTGCGTCGCATCCCTCATCTTCACAAGAACCGGTTGGCAGCCTTGTGTAACTCCATTCTGAATGACAATTGATTTGGAAGCGGTTCTCCCAAACTTGTCACTGACCGTGAGTGTAACTTGATTTTGACCCTGTTTTAGACCAGGCAGTTCCGATAAGGGGACATTTCCCTCATAAGTCACCGTGTAATTGCTGACTGGCGTATTTTTCGAAAAGAGCTGCTTGGTAGCCGTTCCATTAACGGTGACAACGCCGGTGATAGCAGTATCAAAAATCGAGTGAGCCAACGCTTTGATGTGCAGACTTCCATTCGAGTTTTGTTCCAGGATCGGGATTGAGGGCCAAGGGGTTGTCAAATATGTGGTACGGAACAGTGGCCCTGTAATGCCATCACCTTCAGCCCTTCTCATGTCCGGCGCGCCTCCGCCAGAAAGGTAAAAAATTGCCCCTATATTTACATAGGGGGCATTGTTAGCTCGATATTTTTTTACTATCGGGTGCTCCGTATTGATTTGTTCCCACACCCATTGAGCGTTTCCGTTTGCTTTAGTAGCCAGGTCCTTGATGATCTCTTCTTCGAACGGGACCAAGTGGTAACCCGACTTATCCTTGAACTTGTCCTCCGGTTCCACCCCAGGTAATGGCTGGATGTCGAACTGAACGGTTTGAAGGTATCCACTAGGTGGTGTCGATACCCCGGTTATAACGTTTCGGGCGCGCAGATCGTGTCGGTGTACGGTGGATGGTCGGGTTTGTATTCCGGATAGACCGGAGTACGAAAGATCCCCTTTAAGGTGAATGTTCTTAGTTCCATAAGGAGATTCGCCATAAGGATAGGTGACTGCTGCACAAACCATAGTTGTGATCCCGATAGACAAGGCAAGTGTGAAGCTCAGGACCTTTATACCCATCTTCATCATCTTTTGGTCCCCCATTCCACTTCCAGTTCCGGGACTCTCACATAAACTTCATTCTTGCCCAGGTTGCCTTCATAAATTACGAATCCAAGTGTGCCTTTTCCAACTGGGATAGTAAAGCCTTGACCTTCTTTGAGATACGTAAGATCCTTAGTCAGATTTTTATTTTGTTTATCGGTGTAGATCAGACCTTTTAAGTATCCATTTGGCAGTTTTGGAATAACACCTGACAGCTTCCCTTCCTCGTACATCAAGCTTGCCACGAACGCATCTATTGCTGGCTCCGTTTCAGAATGTCTGGGAAGCAGAAAATCAGGATCAACAGGTGCTACAACAGTAAACTGCCCTTTTGCACCAACTTTCGAGCCTACCTGTGTGCCACCAGTCGTCGGCGTGGTGTTACCGCCGCCTGGATTGGTCGTTCCCGGTTGGCCGGCGCCCGGTGTTGTTGTACCCAAAGTTCCAGTCCCACCAGGCAGGTTTGTGGTGATCAATACAAGTCGTTCAGTTGCCAACCAGTCTACTTTAGCACCGTAGGCTTCACTGACAAAGCGCAACGGGACGAACGTACGATTGTTTTGCAGCGTCGCTGCTGCATCAAATGTGATCTGTTTGCCCGCTACAATTGCTTTCTTTTCCCCAATTTTAAGCGAGATTTGCTTACCATCTTTGGTCATACTAACCGTTTGTTTCGCGCCATCCCACTCGACTGAGGCGCCCAGTTTTTCACTAACAAATCGAATCGGGATCATTGTCCGACTGGTAGACGGATCGATGAAAGGCTTTGCATCTGGGAACTGGACAGAGACATCGTCCACTTTCACCTGGATATCCTTACTGTCCGCCAAAACAGTGACCGGACTGATGGCAGCGGTCATAAGAGCTGCTCCAAGGAGATACTGAGCAAATCGAATCTTTTTCATACATTATCACCTCATGAAAAATTAAATTTTCGATTTCCCCCTAACAATTCCCATTATTTCATAATCGCTCCCCCCTTTGAAAGTTGTCATAAATTACTTCTATAAAAAAGCAAAAGCCCCAGTCTCGGAGAGACTGAGGCTGAATCTACCAATCCATGGTATAATATGGTTTGCACAATAGAATCGGCTCCTCAAGGGTGGTCGGCTCACTCTCTACCCCATCAGGGAAGGGGGTGAGATCCATGATGTCAGCACACGACGCAATGAATCTGATGATCCAGTTTGGAACATTTGTTGTTGCGTTGATCGCTTTGGTCGTAACACTGCTGAACATCGGAAGAAAAAAGTAGATCACCCTTGAGCTTGGCAGCATGGTGATCTACTTCCCCAGAATATGAGCCGACGCCTTTGAGGGCGGCTATTGTGTAAGACCGTAGGTGTTACCAGCACCTGCGGTCATTTTATTGTATGTCATCCTCTGGTGGATATTATACTTCTTATTGCTGTAAAAGTCCATTTTGACGATCCAGATAAAGCCATTGTCTTGTTCCGTTATGGTATAATTTTCTTGCACAATAGAATCGGCTCCTCAAGGGTGGTCGGCTCACTCTCTACCCCATCAGGGAAGGGGGTGAGACAATGACAGTATACGAGGCTCTTTCTTTGATGCTTGCCTTTGGCATGCTGCTCGTAGCCATACTGTCTTTCCACAAAAGGAAATAGACCGCCCTTGAGTTAGCACCTCAGCGGTCTATTTCACACCAAGTATTGAGCCGCCCCTTGCGGGGAACGAATATTGTGCAGGACCGACAGCGTTGCCGCGCTGTTGGTCTTTTTTAGTGTATACAATTACTGTTGTAATTAGCATATCATAAAACACTCGAGAGTAGAAGCAGATCACCCTTCAACCTGATATACCGGGTAAACTGCTTTTACGATCCTGGGAGCTTTTCGTTGTGGACACTACAATCAATAGAAGAGCAAAATTTAAGCACTTACTTATTGTCAATACTTACATTACCATATCCAACCAATGTTTGCAACTATTTTTTCTTTTAATGATTAAAAAAATACCCTTGTCATTTTCTGACAAGGGTCGCTGTCGATCAATTCTTCAGCTCTGAATGGGTCAGAACCTCAATCTGCAAATGACCGCCGCTCTTCGATATTTTTACCACCTCTGGAGCTGTCCGGTTTGGGGTTGTAATCTCCCGTTGTCCACGATACGAGTATTTGCCGTTACGTACCTCGAACGAAACGACATAGACATTGTTGTCTTCCAGATTTTCAAAGCGTACTTTCTTTGTGATCTCTTGGGAAACCCCTTCGATGTTTGCTGTCACGGCGAAGTCTGTTTGTGGTACCTCAACGTCGATCCAAGCTTTGCCGGAGTTGAGCTGACCATCCGCGACCAGGTTGATCGATTGGACAAGCTGTGCCGCTTCTTTACGGAATGCCTCTTCTTCTGATGCGCCTTTCTCCGGAGTTTTAATTAGATACTGCTTCTCCTTCCTTCTAGTGCCATCGCTCACCACAACCGTTAAGAAGTATTCCTTGTTCCACTCAAGGTCTCCATATCGAACGGGCGTGGCACTTAAGAGTTGGGTAACCCCGTTGACCGTCCCACGAACATCCATTCCTCGGGTGTTTGTCACGGAGACATCGACCCATGCGCCTTTATCGTCAGCGTCCACCTGGTATACAACCTCGGAGAAGATGTCCTCCGCAGCTTTGTCAAATTCCTGATCGGGGTCAGAAGTGACTGGCATCGTTCCTGTCCGGAATGTTTTGGAAACCCATTCGGAATACTCGTGATTGGAAGACTCAACCCGGACTTCATAGGTGTACTCCGTATTCTCCTTAAGTCCGGTTTCTTCGATCAAAGTTCCATTTACGACAGGGTTTCCTCCTTCACGTTTAGCCTCGATCAAAACATCATCCGGATTCCCATTGAGATCAACTTTTAACGTAATGCTCGTTGCGGTCACGTTTTGGACTTTCAAGATCGGCGGCGCCGGCTTGGTCCAAATGGTGATCGTATTTTTGTTGCTCATGACACTATTTTCGGCCCAAAACTCGTACGTGTACGGTCTTCCTGGCGAAACCGTATCATCTGTAAAAGTCGTATCTGTAGACACTTTCGCCTCATCCCAATCGGAGCGTTTCACCTTGTAAACATGCGCCCCCTTCACAGGATTGACAACCAAGGTTATACTACGATCCGTACTATCTTGGGAAGCCAAGGTAGGCATGGCTGGCGCCTGAATGAGTGTAAGAGGCTCCGAGTACAAAGTTTCAATCCCTTTACCATTTCGTGCTTTGATACGAACGTACACGGTTTCCGCATCTTGCAGATCAAGCGAGAACGTATCTCCGTCATTGTGTGGTGTCCAATCTTGCACGACATCAAAAACAGAGAAGTCGGGAGAACCCGACTTCTCCATTTTCATTTCCGTTCCCGGTGGATTATTGGTGTCAATTTGAACGGTGTGCGTATTTCCCGATACCCCGATGACATGCAACTTAGGTACAGTTGCCAAGGTCCATTCCTCTTGTTCAGCAACTATGGATGGATTGGCCGCCAATATCGTTTGAGCAGGTAGGCCAGCCAAGAATACAAGGGCCAAGCCAACTTTTCGCCAGCGTTGTTTCATCATGAAACCTCCTTATTCTGCATACCGTGCTTCCCCAAGCACCTTGTACTTCTTATTCGGCTGCAAACTCGTAAAGGTGTGTTTCAGTTCAGATGCAGCCCATCCTGTTCCTGCTTGTGCCCAATCCGTAGTCGCAACCTCCTGGCCTTTCTCATCCTGCAGAACAATCCGGAATTCAACATTCGTTGGATCCGAATTCGGTGTAAGGGTTACTGTGATCGAATCTTCTGTCGGAGCAGTTTCTACTGTAGGAGTAGCCGGTACAGTTCCCGTCACCAGCTCGATCTCAGCCGTTTCCTTCGCATTCGGGTTTTGCGGATTATTTCGGGCTTTTGCGTATACCTTATATCTTCCGGGCGACAAGGAGCTAAAGTTGTAGGTAAGGTCTGTAGTCCAGTCACTTTCGTCAACGGCCGTACCATCGATTGTGGTGATCCGATATTTGTATTGGGTCGTAGATGGATTTCCGTTTGCATCAATCGCAATAGCCAAAGTCGATTCTGTGCTGTCAGTTACTCGCAGGTTAGCTGGAACTTTAGCATCCGTCCAGAGCTTCACTTTATCTGAGGGCACTGAATCACCTGTCGAATTAGCATGAACAATGTAAAACTCATATGCGGTATCCGGTGTTAAGTCGGCCAATGTTTTGCTCGTGTCTCCGTCGCTAATCGTAAGCTGTTGATCGTTGCTGTCAAACAGTTTGGTCGTCGTACCAGGCTCGTTCTCCCAGTTTACCGTGATGGTTTGGCCATCGACACTCCCAGTTGGTGTCGGAGGTTTTGCAGGTTTCGTCAGAAATTGACCGGTCAAGTACTCCCCGTTTGTCTTTGGAGGTGAATCCTGGTTGAACGACGATACCCGAAAGTAGTACATCTTGTTTTCCGCCAATCCTGAGACTGTCTCCTCCATGTCGTCAATGCTATTGTCTTGCACAACCGTCCAGCTGGTTTTATCTTCCGACACTTCGAGAGTATACCCTGTATTTGTAGGGTTTCCGTTCGCATCCCAACGCAAAGGCAGCGACGTATCTGTCGCTGCCGTTTTATCGAGTATTAAGTTTGTTGGAGTTTTGGCCAAGGTTACAACGTTAATGGTGGTCGTAGAAACCCCACTTGCAGCGAATGAAAGTTGAGCAAAAGAAAAGCAACCTAACAGCGTTAGAATTGCCATTTGACGTACTTTTTTCACAATACTCCACCCCCTTACTTGAATCTGACGTCGACTTGGACATCATATATGGTGTTTGGATCAAGCCCTGAGAATGTATATTCTTCTTCGCCAGTCCAGTTTGAATTTTGGACGATCTGCCCACTTTTGAGAATGCTAAACTTACGTTCTACTGGTTCAGGGTATGTTTGGGTGTCTGTTACTTTTACGCTGTTCTCCGACAACCCTACAACATTCACAATCGGATTGGGCGGGCCGATCGACGTAACGGAATGTGAAGCATCACTCTGGTTGCCCGCTATATCGATCGCCCTTGCATAGATGGTTGCATTTTTTGTCAGCGTGATCGGTTCAGTATAGGTCGTCCAGTTTCCATCGTCGATCTTATACTCCTTTATACTTGCATCGGGAGGAAAGTTAATCGTGACGGTTTTAGAGACTGCCTGTCCGATTGGATTTTCCGAAAAAGTTGGTGCTGCCGGAGGAGTTTTGTCCACCACAAAATTCCTGGATTCTATGCTGCTGATCCCCCCCTTATTATCCTCGGCCCAAACTTTCAAAACATGGTTCCCTTCCGAGATTGTTGAGTCAATCGTGATGGTTTTATGAAATGACTGTGGTGACCCAGTAGAAGTTTTTATTGCAATGATTTTCGCGGGATTTGAATCAACTTGATACTTTACTGTGATCTCATCCCCGACATCAGCGTCGTTCACTTGCCCGGAAATTGTGTAAGTGTTGAACCCGGGAACTTCAGATAATGTTTGATTATTCGTAGGTGAAACTATCGTTAGATTTGGAACTAAATTATCAACGTAATTAATAGTAACGGTGTACTGATAGTAATATGCGTAGGTTCTGGTGTCAGAAGCTGGCCGCGTTACTGTTCCACTATAGCTAACAGTTGCAGTTGTGGCATAGTAATGGCCATCAGCTTCACATAATTGAAACCCACCCGAAGATGCAGAAGTCTTACTCAATATACCAGAATACCCATCGTAATTATAATAGATAGTAGATGGATAAGTTGGTGCAGAACATGCTCCGCTTGATGAGTAGGTTCGGCTCGTAGAAACTGTTTTAGAATCGGCTGGCGTGTAAGTACCTCCTGTTTGGACTGTGCGGGAAACGGCGCCATTGGAAAATGTAAACGTGACCGTCTCTCCACTCACTGAATACGAAACATTCCCGGTATTAACTGAAACGCTACTAACCGATTTTAAGTTAGGCAGCTTGAGAGAGTGTGTTTGCGTCCGAGACGTACTTTCCGGAAAAGTCTTTGATTGCGTCGCCGCTGATACCTTCGGTAAATGGTCGTTTGTTGTCAAAAGAACGATTCCAAGTAAAAACACCAAGAAAGTTTTAGGTATCTTATTCAATGTCTTTCTCCCCCTTTCCAATCAATTCAAGAATTCTCTGCCTCGTTTTGTTCAGTGATAATTCCTTTCATCTTCAAAAAACGAACCATCATGGTCGCAGCTTCTGCCCGAGTGGTGTTACTGGTGGGACGAAAGGTTCCATCTGGAAAGCCCTTTAACAGGCCAGCAGAAACCACTTTCTTCACGTCTGATGGGTACTTTATGGCACTCTCGTCTTTGAACTTTACATGCTGCAAAGAGGTTTTTGGAACATCTATGGCTGTCCATAGGGCAATCTCTTCACGCGGGATCGCAGTATTAGGCGAGAAAAGCCGTTCTGAATATACGGCTGGATCAATGTTTTTGCGAACCACTAGAGAAGAAATTGATCCAAAAAACCAGTCGCTTGGCTTTACGTCCGAAAAGACCTGTGTTTCTATCGGCCGAGGAACAGTTGATGTCATTTTTAAAACACGCTCCAAAAGTGCAGCATACTCTGCTCTTGTGATGGCTTTTTCCGGCTTAAACGTTCCATCTGGATACCCTTTCAGTAAACCAAGCTGATTCATAATCAGAATGTCGTTTCTCGCCCAGTGGTTTGTTGAATCCGTTGGTACCCTGAACACCGAATCATTCTTTCTATCTCCCCCGGCATTGTCTCCGTTCGTTTTTTCTGTTTTTTTCAGAGGAACTGAAATAATTTTGGGGGCGGTTTTCGTGTCAGGAACCGTAACCACCACAGTAATTTCATCCTCTTTGTACGTAAACTCCAAATCTACAAAATTCCCCTCCTTGTCTACGATTTTATAAGCGCTCGTCCCTTCCGGAATTGATACCGTAGCCTTTTTTTGCGCAACCGCAAAAGAATTGACACTTCCCACTAGGGAAAGCGCCAAAATTACTGCGAAACACTTCTTCATGATTTCTTTCCTCCAAACAGTCTTGCAAAAAAGCCTTGTTTTTCTTTCACCGCGAATCCAGATACGAGCGATTCCATCACTCGGATGAGTGCAACAGAAAAAGGATGAGATTTATCTTCTTGCACCAGCACCTTCCCCTCATTATGAATGGCCCGCATTCCAGCTGCCTCTGGAAGAAAGCCGATAATGGGCAATCCGTTGAGGTATGCTTTGCATTTTTCCCTCGTAAGTGTATTTCGGTCTTTCTTCGCTGGTTCAAAATTGACCAACACACTGACTTTTTCCAGGGATTGTTGCCGTCTGCTCCACAGCTCCAGATATTCCTGTGTATCCTTGATGGTTGCCAAATCGTAGTCAACGATCAACAAGGTCCTGTTCGCCATAGACATCGCCACACTGAGCAGATCTTGCCGCTCTGGCCCGATATCAATCACGACATAGTCAAATATGCGGCTGAGATGAGTCAAAATGTAGCCAACAAGTTCGGGAGAGCAAGATTGTCCTACATTCACACCTGGCAGTACATACAGGCCATTAGGGTGCTTGACCACCAGTTTCGTGAGAACTACTTGATCCGTAACCAGCGCATTGCTTTCAAAGTACGGTTCCCACGTTTTCAAATTCACTTCCGTTTTAATCCGCATTCGGGTTGCTACATTACCGTGCGGATGCATCAGGTCAACAAGAATGACCCGACTGTTTGCATGGTCATGCAGCAGCCGGGCCACGTTCATGGCGACCGTAGTTTTTCCAATCCCCCCTTTTGTTGAGGTGACCACAAGCATTTGTCGTCCCCCGATAGGGCGGATATGAAGTTCATCCAGACGTGAGAAATTTACAGATACGGTCTCAAGTTTCTTGTCTATCGGAGGATAGGACTCGTGTTTTTCTTCCCTCCTTTGCGGCTCTTGATCGTCAATCGGTTCCACAAACATTGACTGTTCTTTGCTTCGGGGAACAGAAGTAGATGGTCTTGTCCTGGGAACCAAGCGAATGACGTGATCAACAGGTCTCGTATCCGTTTTCCCTGTATTATGAGTAGCGGTACTTACGTGTGCCATCCGGTCCAGAAAGTCATGGGCTCCATTCCGTAATGCTTCCTTCATTTCTTCCATATATTGTTCACTCTTGAGATTCCCAAGGACATATACCCTTGCATGGTCTCTCAGAAGGGGCAATAGAACCTTATCTTCTGGCCAGAGGAGATACACAATGGCATTTGGAGTTTCTCGCACGTGGGCCAGCAGTTGATCGGGTGAAACGACCGTTACGTCTTGATTGTTCAGAGGTACAGTAGAAAACACACGTTGTGTTTGAGTAGCGATCATGACTATCTTCCTTTCGTTTGTTGTCTCATGGATTTTCAACACGAACAATTAACGTGCGCCACTCCTCTTTCGCTGGTGCTCGTATCTTCTGATCGGCTCGATACATCTTCCGAAGCACCCTTCTCCATTCTCTTTTTGTCATCGGAGCCGATTCATCATGAATGCTTGGCGCTATTTCATAATCAAGCCCTAGCCGTTTGGCTTCCTTCAGGGCTAAAACCGTTAACGTTTGATGGGTCGTTCCGACGAACACCACCCTTTTCTTCGGATACGTTATTGCGAAGTCATGCAGCCGTTGCATATCGCGGATGTACTGCCTTAATACCCTAACAGGTGTACTTTTTTGCTTCTTATCTGGTTCCATCAGATGAAGTTCAAACCAAATTTCGTCGTCGGATTCGTTGTGGGGAATCACAAATGTCCTCTCCAGGCCCATCCTCTTTGCTTCACGATGGTATCGTTTCTTGATCGCATCGCGTTTACGAATCCCGTTAAAAACCAAAACGACGGCGCCAACATAAAGAGCAGCTGACACATACAACAGAAACATCCCTACATAGAAGTGGGTAAAAAAACAGATGACCGCTGTTGCGATCATCCCAAAGAACACCCCATAATCCCGCTTCTGCCATACACGCATGTCGTGCATCCTCATCCAATACCACTTCGCATGTACTGGTGAAGGGGGTCCATTTGTATGACCTTCACCAAACGATCACATAAAGCCTCATCTGAAAACGCTCGTGGAATGCCTTTTTCAATGTCGCAATAGGCCTTACGATCATAAGGAAGCGTCAACACATGGAGAAGTGGAATCATGTTTTGAGGGTGACAAGCATCTTCATAGGCCATATTCCAAATCAAGCCGGCAGGTTGGATTCCATCCAGCGACTTACTAATGATCACTTGCCGTGCATAATCAGAGTCTACGACTACGTACACAACTGCTCCTGTTGGAATATCAGCCTTACTGGCGGCTTCCACAATCAGTACATCAACCTTTGCGGAAGGTTTAGCATCCCTCCCTGCGACTGTAAGGGGTATGTCGGATAGCGTAAACGGGAACATAGGTGCGTTAAACCAAAGTTTCGTCTTGCACGTTGGTGTACAATCCTTATACAAAACAGGAACCTGCAATCTTTTGGCTGCGGCAATAGCCATGTTCACCCCGACATATGTTTTTCCAGTTGCTTCAGGTGAATACAGCACGATAACCTTTTCCGTAGTCGTTTCCGGTTCTTTCTTTTGAATCCCTACAACCGCTTGTTGAACCACTGTTGTCGTTTCAGGAATTGATGCACTTTCCTTCCCGCGTACTTCCCATTTCTTTCGCAGTTTTTCACTTACATCCGTCATGGACTTGGCAATTCGATAGACTCGTTGACTAATCTGCCGATAGCCCTCTGGCTTTTCTTCTTCCGTCGTTATGAGCCTAATCTCCTTCGCCCGGAAGGTATCTTCAGAAGTAAGCTCCTCTTCTTGACGTAGAAGATGTTTCACCTGTTTCCGAGTTCCGGGATGATGTAGAGCTGCAATTACCTGATCCACCTTGATGGTATCCCCTATGATCAGATCATAGATACCCAGTCCAATCAGTCTTTCCAAAAAAGGATGACCTGGAGGGCGTTCATTGAGGATCATGACAACACGAATCCCTTCTTCGACAATTGACTCCATGATTTTAAGAATGTTTGCCTCCGCCCCCACAAGCCCCGCTTGTTGATCAAAACGGGATATTGGAATGGTTTCCGAAAACAATACAACGTCCGGTTTCAATGCAGGTACCATGGTGGTAAGCTGTTCCGCATACAATGCCCTGCCAACTTCCAAAATTCCTTCCTTCTTGCTCACATATTCATCCAACGCTTCGTCCCCTGTGGCAAAGACAATTCTCAAGGCCATCACCTCACTGGAGGAATTCAATGAATTTCCGTAATAATGGGACGCCATGGATTGTTAGGAACAGTCCTAGTGCGACAAAGGCTATAAAGCACCAAATCCATGCCAGTATTTTTTTAAACCCCATAAAAAACAGAAGAACCGATCCCAAAACGAGAAACGGTCCCGCTAGTAAGAGAAACTTCACGGATAACTTTAGTGACAGTTCAGTTAACCATGCTCGAATCACTTCTGTTTTTTTCTCCAGCCAATCAAGGAACTCATCATTCTCTAATGAGGACGACTCCTTAATGATGAACGTCCCTTTCTGACTTTCCTCTAATCCGGACAAAATGCGATTGGCCACATCATTTTTGGGCTGCTGTTGTTCGGCATATGCGACCGAATGAAACAACAACCAAACGATAACCAGAATCCATCCCCACTTTTTCATACGTCCCTCCTACTGCTTAATGATCCAGACCCGACGTTTTTGTCTTCCAAATTGCAAGGCATCTTTTAGTTCAGGCATATAGATATCAATTCGATTTCCTTTGATGTCACTCCCCTTATCTTCAACCACGTAGTAAGGCTCCAAGCCTTCAATTTTCACAATGCTACCTGCTGGTATGACCGTCCAATCGGCAGCAATTGTATGATTGGGACGCACCGGCTTCCCGGAAGCAGTGATCCCATATCCGGGATCTCCAGGCTTCTTACCGGTTGATTCTTTCCCGGCCGTGTACGCAGTGATCTCAAACTCCCCCAAATACGACATCTTTTCTGTACTCGGATTAGAAATTTTACCCCCTTCAAAACTGGGTTGATCCCCGTATACATCCAGAAGTCCGTCTGCTTTCATGAAGTCTATCCACTTGAGTGGGTCCCGGCGTTTTCCGCCAATGGTGACATCCATATGCAGGTGAGCGCCTGTACTTCTACCTGTAGTTCCAACATACCCAATCACTTCCCCTTGCAGTACCCTCTGCCCTGGAGAGACCACGTACCTGCTTAGGTGCAGATAACGGACAACAATGTCCTGTGTACGATTTTGTTCAAGAACTTGTGTATCCAGCTTTAACGCCACATAATTTCCAGCCGAATCCGAGTGTTTCGCAATCTGCACGATCCCTGAGTTAATCGCCAAGACCGGAATATATTCGGGAACACCCCAGTCTACTCCATCGTGGAATTCTTGTTTACCAAAGAGTTCTCGGTAACAAAAACAACTGGTAATGGGCCATGTACTGCCATCCCAAAATGTCTTTCCCCTCACTTCAAAGGTTGGAGGCTCAATTTGAAAGTCCGGGTTGAGAATATAGATGGGAATCGACTGATAATAAACCGTGTACGCACTACTCAAGGAAGCTTGTGCTTTGACCAACTTCTCCTCATCTGTCTCTTCTCCACCCATGAACAGATAAACGACTTCCTCTTTTTTGGTTCGGTTGGTGATGTCATCTAACCAGGATGTGAGGAGATCATAGGACAAGAATAAAAACTTGGCCACCTTATCGACGAAACGATCCGTTAAGATGTCATCATTAATGTTATCTGAGTATTCCTCCACAATGGCGTAACCGTATTTCGGAATATATACTTTCATGCCAAGTTCAAGACCGTACGGGTTATCTTTGGCAACCGCTATCGTTCCGAATCGGGTTTCGCTTCCTCTTCGAGGAAGTGTACCAAGGGGCGTCCTGCCTTTATTGATACGCCACGAATTGTCGTAGACTTGGACTTTTGCAGGTAAGGATTCAATAAACTTTTTGGGCGTACGTTCTGGCAGGAGAGCATACAAGTCGATTTCTCCCCACTCATTCCTGGGGGCAGAGCCAATTGGCGAGCGGGCAATCACTTGTTGCATTTCGGGCGGCAACAGATACTTCACGCGGGGATCTTTTAAGTCTCGATCAAACCCATAGGCTTGAAAAATAACGATGTCAACATTCTGGTTATCTTCCAAACCGTAGTGTCGAAGCGCCTGTTTCAGCTTTTCATACGTGAAGTCCGTGTCTACACGGGCCAACACCTCATGACATATTTGCGTGCCGTCCGACTGCTTTTCATAGACGGTTTGGTAATGATATTGGTATGTCCCAATATAGGTATGAGCAAAATCAAGCAGAGTTCGGCCGTCACAGGCCTTCCGAAAACGAAATTCCGGTTTAACAAACTCGTAGGTTTGGTTCAGATACGTTTCCATTTGGGAAAGATCATCAAAGTTGTAGGCCAGTTTGTCAATCGCAGCCAGAATGCCCCATGACAATTGATGCTCATGCTGGTAGACCTGGGCAATTTCTTCTTCAGTCAATCCTCCCTTCCATGTGTCTGCTTTCTTTTCGTACGCTGCCTTTATTTCCAGACCGATTTTGGGATCAAAGTCATCTCTTCCAGTGAAGTTCAGCATTCCCCCTGTAAGATTAAACATCGAATCTAGGGTTAACATTACGAGAAGCACAATGACAATCAGGGGAATTAAGCTCAATAAGAGAGAGAGCAGCATCCGTTTGACATAACGAAAAAGAAGGCGGGCCAGAATTAGACCCACCTTTTTTAATCGTTCCATCATTGGTTACGGAATCTCCTTTGGAGTTCCAATTCCTCTTCACTTTTTAGATAACTGCTGATAATCAAGTGTGCCTCCCCCTTGGTCTTTACTGTGTCTGCTGGAACCCCCATTTTTTCTAGTGTGTAGGTTTGTCTTTCGGTAACCGGATCAAAGAACCATGCGGGTTCAACGGGTTTATATGTTTGCTTAATGGTCGGCTGAAATGCCTTCCCTGATAAAGGTTGAGGTGAACGATACCCTTGATAATCTGGCCGAAGAGCAAATTGCTTCGATGCTGGGATAAATTCAGGACGACGAGCAACTTGCTTCAATGACGGAGTAGATTCGGGCCGGAGAACGACTTTCTGCGGCGCCGGGGTAAATTTCGGTTCAATGCGGTACTTCCTCACTGAAACGGATGGTCCAGAAGGCGGCAAAGGAATCACCTTACCTGTAACTTTTTCAAGATGCATTTTCTGCCCTTCCACGTTCATCCTTCCAGCTACTGCTTGTTGATAGTTTTCCGCCACGCCTTGATAGGTTCGTTCCAATTCCTCGTAACGTGCACCTGCACGATCTTCTGCTCTTTGTACTCTCTGTGCAGCCTGGTTCACTTGATAGCCGGCTTCCAAATATTGCGCAAGTGAAGAACCTGAGCGATAACCGGCTTTTGTGAGTGCTTGAACATCTTGCCGACGATACACAGGATTCACGGCTTGTTTCGCTTGCTGTAACTGCTTGTAGACTTGTTCTACCTGCTGGCGAGCCGTGCTCTTCTCTGGAGTGTTTGGTTTAATAGCTTGGTAATCGGCCAATGCCCGCTCATACGCTCGTTTCGCATCCTGAATTGTCTGTTGTGCATGAAGTAACTGCGGCCGCGAACGATGATACGCCTCTTCATGCTGTTGTAACAAGTTCCTTGCTTTTACGCGTTCTTCTGGCTCCATTTGTTGGTACAAGGCCTCGAAGTTACGTTTGGCCTGTAGATGATCTTGCTTTGCTGCAAAAACCGGACTGATCTGGCTGTCAACTTGCCGTAGAGCAAACGCCGCTTCTTCTTCCTGCTGACGGACTTCTGCCCACTTCTGGGGTAATTCCATCATCTGCTGGTAGGCTGCCGCCTTTTGGCGATGATAATCACGGTCCATAAACGGGAGCCGGGATGCTACGCTGTGGAACCCCTTCCGTACTTCAGGTGACGACGCTGTCGCGGTGAATTGGTTGGCTGCATATCCAGAAAGTCTGGAACCCACTTTCATTCCAGCGAACATTCCGGGCGCCCCTGCCAATGCCATACCAGCCAATCCTCCAAATGCACCTGCACTAAACTGGAATCCACGCCGCAAGAATTGTCCAAGGGATTGCGAAAAACTTTCTCCAGATTGAGCCAATCCGCTTTGTTGATAAGCGTCACGTATCCCTTGGAAGCTTTGCATGGCTAATTTTCCTGTGTTCATTACACCCGCAATTCCAAGACCTGAAAGAGTCAGATAGGCCATCTTCCGTAACCAACCTGCTCCCTCATGGGCAAATCCGCCCCCTTGAAAAACTTCCCGTACAAAAGCGCCGGATGGAATGATCGCAAGCAATAAGACGGCCGAATAAGCAATCTTCTCCACATCAGGTGCATCCTGCATGAGATTGAAGGCAAAACAGTACAGCAAGGCATGAACCGGCTGTGTGAAGATGTTGGTCAGCATTTCCCGATTCCACAAACCAAACAGATGACGTTTGGAAGGAAAGTTTTGCAGCATCGCAATAATCGGGAACAGCACCAATAACCCCATGATGACAATCTTCTGCATGAAGTAAATAAAAAAGATCATCCCGTGCTGAGCCAGGGCGATCAATTTCAACATGGCTTCTGTTAACTTGTCATCAATGGTGTAATTTAATAACCCCTGCACGACAATTTCCGGATCAACCAGATTGGCAAACAGGGCGACAAATAGCATGGCGATATCGGAATAGATCCCCACGAGAAAGGGAATAAACAGGATCGCCAATGCTGAAAGGACCATGGTGGAGATAATACTTCGGGCAGTAATTCGATCCTGAACACCGCTCGGGAACATCAGGTAGTTTGCCTGATATCCAACGATAATGACAGCACCCGCCCAAAAGATCCCCATCATGTAGTAGTAGATGTATTTAATGGTCTGCCAAGTATGTTCGTCAAACCGGTAGTAGGCAAAACGATCTTTGTCCTTAAATTGAACCTCTTCCGTACCATCTTCGCTCTTCACAATTTCAAAGTTAAAGATTTGCCGCTCCGGCGGCGGAATCAATAGTTCTAACCATGCAGCTACCCTCTGAACGACAAATCCAACACTACTTCCCAGGAAGTTGGCGTCATTAAAGGCGATATCATACGCTGAAACACCGATACCAGTGATAATCGCTCCCCATTTTGCCTTGTCATAAACTTTCTTCGCTTTTTCCCCCGCTTTCGCTGCCTTATCCGTAATTTTTCCAAACCACCCGTCTTTGAACAGTTTCCCTATCCAACTTCCGACAACCCCACCCTTACCTGCATCCGCCTTATACACACCGAATGTTGTCAGACCAACTCCGGTAAGCATGACGATGGCCACAGTAAGGATTACGACACGTCTCCACAATGCTTGCTCACCCCCCATGCTCTGGGAAGAAAATCTCTTGTTCCCAGGGAGAAAACTGCGTCACCACACGCACACTGTATTTCGGCTGCTTAATGATCGCGTGGTGAGCTAATCCCATCCCCAAAAATTCCAGTTCCCCTTCGGTTAGTTTGAACAGCTCGGCACATCTCTGCAGATCGCCTTCGTGTTGAGCAAAGATAATTTTCGTGTCGCTATTCTGAATGACAGCTCTGCCGTGTTCATTCTCATAAAACTTTTGGAAGTTCTGGGTTGCCGCAATCGGCCCTCCCTTTCTCTTGCGGAACCGCCGGAAATAGGTTTCCAGTGCCTTGGCAGAATACAGGTTTTTGAAGAGTTCCTGGCACTCATCCGCATCGACGCGGAACAACGAGCCATCGTCCAGATCGCGCTTTTTCAAAAAGCGGTTCTCCAGATAAGAAAGAACCACAATGTTCGCAATCGGTAATAACTCCGAATTGTGAAGATCCCTCAAACCGAATCCCGCACAAGGGGCCTTTCCGAGTTCCACATTAGTTTGACAGTCAAAGATCCCAAGGGTTCCCTTATCGGTAAAGCGTTCAAGGGTAAGTACGGTTCCTTGTAATTCGTTGATTCCTTCCGCGAGCGAACAAAACTCATGATAAAAGTCTCCAAATTGCGGCGGTTTCTTTTTTCGCTTTGTGACGAATTGTCCATTCTGAGGATCAAAGTAAGCGTCATGATACAAACTTCGTGGATCTTCCGTAATCCCACACTTTTCATACGCCCTGCGCCACGCTCGGTCCATATATGCTGCAATTACCTTATGATCAGCACTGTCCGTTAACCCCGCCATCGCTGCTGACAGGTTGACCATATCCTCGATTTTCCCCTGTAGGTCTACAATTAAGCCACGTTCCTTGTGGTGTTCTACCTCGATGTCTGCCGGGTTAAACCGCAAATCGGAGTAACGGCTGATCGGCAGGTATACACCTCCCAAGGTTTCAATGGTTTTTTTCAGGTCTCCTTCCTGGTCAATCACCGCATGATAAACACCGTAAGGCACCTCCCCAGCAATGATCTTTTGAAGCATGGCGGTTTTCCCTGTTCCCGAAACACCGATCAATGAGATTCCAAAGTTATTCACGTGCTCCTTGTTAAACCCGTCGAAAAGGACAGGAGAGCCAACGTCGTAGTTTAGTCCCAATATCGGGCCATCCTCATGCGGCCAATCCGATACGGTAAAGGGATACAGGTTGGTCCCCGCTGCCAAATTCATCTCCTTCCACGCTTCTTTTCTCTTGATGGCCAGAGGACTGACCGCTTTGAACATCAGGTCATGCTCATGGTCTGCCGGCTTGAGGCAGTCCTTGGTTCCGCCAAACTTTGACATAAGGCGGTCTGCCTTTTTTTCTAACTCTTCCTGGTTGTTGGCAGCCAAAATGATGAAGTTATCGAAGTAGATAATGCGATCACGATTGTTATCAATATCAGACCGCAATTGCTGGAGCATGGCCAGCTCCTCCTGCTTGGAGAGTACACCACGGCTGGACGCTTGCTTGGCACGATCAATGAGTTTGGATTCGATTCCTTCAATACGGTTCGTTAGCCAGGACAAAATCTTGTCTTTATCAACAGGGGCAATATATTGGATGAAGTCAATATCCCCCGGAAAACTCACAAGAGGGTGAAGATATCCAAAGTCAATTTCTGACGGCCACCCGTCTACAAAAAACGATTGGATGTACCTCTCTCCTACCTGAATGTACGTAGCAGGTGAGAGATCAGCAGAGTTTGGAGCCAACACTTCAATAAAATCATGGATCGGACGATATTCATCATCCTTCTCCTTCTTGGCCGACCGGGTGAACTTGACTTTTGTTTTCAGGTTAAGCAAACGCGGGCACCCCTCTCACAAACAAGCTGTGAAATCCCTTTTCGTAGAGATCAACACCCGAGATGTACTTGGACTGTTTTTTATTGCACCAGGCATGGAGAATGTCGTATACGTCCGGAGTTTCCAGACGTTTGTACCGTCGTACAAATCGTTGGATACGACCCAAAGACTCTTCAATGCGATCGTTGAGAAAATCGTTGGCTTTTTCCGGAGATCGAGTTGGGTCATCCAATGGAAACACAAGAAAATTACGGCGAACCGGCAGGTTTCTTGATACAAGTAACTCCCGATTGAAGTGTTCTTGCTCTATCAAAAACGCCTCCGTCATTGAACCGGAAGCGTTATAGGTACGGACAAAATTGAACCGATTTTCTCTTTGTCTTTTCATCACTTCTTCCAGGTCAACTTGGCGACTTTGGATATACAATGCAATCTCAATCTCCAATGTCCGTAAGAAATCCTGCCACCCCAAGTAGACATTCCGTAATTCTTTTTCCGAGCAATGCGTTAAGGGTATCGGGAAAATCTCCAAGTACTTTCGATAACGACCGTCTGAAAGGATCACAAGACCATCCTGAATATCTTCCAGTTCCAGATACTCCGGCCAACTAATGCTCTTTCTGGAGTCCAATGTATCCTCTCCTTTCCCTTCGAATCACCCTTTTCGGTCTCAACCGGAATAATAACCGGCGCCACCACACGACCCATGGAGATTCCCCTTTGATTTTTCGAAACATGAGATATCCCCCTGCTATGGGAAACAAGGGGACAATCTCATACAATCCAATGGAAATGGAGACAAGCAATCCGGTAAACGATACAATGCAAATGATCCATTGTGTGTTGGACAAGACGAAAAGCGGGATGTCGTTTTTTATCCCTTTTGGTACTTTTGCACGCATCGGATCCACATCCTTATTACGGCTGCAGCATGTTGTAAATGACCTTGGCTAACGTAACCAGACTTGCGATCAACAGTAACGCGATAATAATCCCGAAACCCCATGTTTTTGCGGTCTGTCGTGCGTTTTGCCCCAAGGCGATGAAGTTAAGAAAGAACCCTAGCAACGCACCAGAAATGACGGATGAAGCTAAAGCTATTCCGATCACCCAGTTAAAGATTTTGTTGATCAACTTGCTAAAATCATTTTCGGGATTTCCTTCGGCCAGTCCAAATGGATCAAAATGTGGTTTGCCGTCTACCTTTGCATAGGCTACTTGAGCCTGATGAATTGGAACAAACAGTGACGAGAACAAAATGGCAACGAGCATCAGAATCTTGACTGATCGGACAGTCCAGCTCATACGAATTCTCCTTTCCTTTTGTCTACAATAAAAAATGTCGAGGCTAACTGCGCAGAAACATCCTCCCTCCTTTCACGTATAGATTGCAGCGCCCCTCACAAATAGAAAAAGCCCGGTATCTCTTGAATACCAGGCATCTAATGCAACGACTCCTAAATCGAGAGATATGACTGAATAGTAATCCAAGCAGTGTAGAAAATCGCCCCCCATTGGACTATCAGCTGCTCTGCGGTTGAACCAGTCTGAAAAAGCGTTACACCGAAGCGTCTTGAGCTCAACGGAGAAAACAGCGCAATCTTTTCAGAAATGAAATCCAAGGCGAGATGAGAACCGTACCCAATCAGGGCCGGCATCCACAAGTTAGGTTGATACAACCAAGCAAATGCGACAACGACTCCGATCCCCACAAAGCCATGTGTGGGACTTTCCCGGTTTTTTACAAGCACCAGTAAAATCAGAAGAACCCCAATAGCTATGAAGAACAGTTCGTGATTTCCCCATCCGTAATAAACCAGCATCCCTCCTACCACCAAGAAAGCAAAGGGACGGAGCCAGGAAGGAATGAAGGGCATCAACATCCCACCCATTCGACTTCTTGGCTCCGTTATATCAGGAAACAACGATGTAAAAATGACTGTGCCCAGTCCCATTATCCATAGCGGCAATTCATCCCATTGATGCGGTAGCTTGTACGAGCAGTACGCAGCAACCGCAACAGTCATATGTGTGCGTCCCAGCATGGAAGGCTCTCCTTCAGGTTAAGTAACTGCTTATTGATCTCATCTAACTTTTCCCGTAGAATGGCCACTCGTTCGGGAGGGCATGTACGTAACTCTCGCTTTAACCTGGTTCGCTCAGACAGCAACCGTTGAACTTGACTGTTGATCTCAAACAAAATCCCCATCGAATAAGCCTCCTTTCACTTTTCGTGCACAAAACAAAAAGCCCTTTGCAACAGGGCCCCTACTTCAAAGCGAGTAACCGACCAAATACGGTATCGAACATGTCAATTTTAGATTCTGCCGCTTTTTTTGCTTCCTCAAGTGATCCAAATGTTTTCCCGTCATCCAAGGACCGATACTTTTTCGGAGATTCAATCTCAAAAACGTAGGTTTGGGAATCACGACGAAATCTAACCTTCCCTCGATACCCCTTTTTCTTGAACGTCCACTCAACAGGCTCTAAATACGGAAAGTCACGTAAGGTCACGGGTATTAATTTCAATAGAAATCCCCCCAATATCACACAAATATGGTTGATTTTGAGATATTCGAGCAATAAAAATATCGCTTTTTCAAGCGAGTCGGAATGTGCGTATAATTCAAGCACTTTCATATTGTCAATATATAGCATAATTCATCATGGGAATGTTTGCAAGTGTCAATTTACCAGAAACTCACCATGACAAATTGTTCTGACTCTTGTCCGCCTCCCACCTGAGGAACAGGACTGAATGACACCTCCTGATCCTCTTCCTGTTGTTCTCGATCAAGCCGTTCAAACCGGAAATGGCGAAGATTTGCAAGGAGACTTCTTACCTTCACACAATAGTTGAACAAGCGTGTTTTTTTGGCCTGCCATTGGCCACTTGCCTGCTTCATGACAAGTGAATTCGTACCGAGGAACTTTACCGCTGTAATGCCGCGGACGAGTACTTCATCAAGCAACATCTGGAGCGCATGATAGGACGCCTCGTTCCGATCAAGCCCCTCAACACGCTCTTGAAATTCCCACACCCTTTCACCTTCCGGAGAGATTAACCACGCAACAGCGTACAGACTCTTATTGTTCCGGGTGATGTCAAAGCAACCTGTATACATCTTGTCCTGCACCATCCTTTTTTCCTCCTTACAGATTTCGAACCCTCGCCATCGTACCTTGGAGATTAATCTTCGGCCGATCTACCGCGTAATAGTCTTCCCCATTGTGTTCAATTTTGGTGCGTACCCAATACCCGCCGTCCTCATCTTCGTTCACCAATATTTCGATGGTCTCTCCGCAGGTAAAGTAATGATCCTCATTGATGGCATATCTGCCGCTGCTGTTTTTGTACAAACGCCCCTGAGCAGTAACCTTACCGTTCAAGTAGCTAAGATCATACAAAGCTGCTTCCAAGTGTTCTGTTACTCTGTACAAAAGATGATATTCCAGTCGATCATCAGCAGTTAAAAAGCTCGGATCTAAATTTTCTAGGTATCGATTCAACTGTTGGACAGTCACCGATAATGGGAGTTTTCCCAGCAAAACTTTCATGTTATTGATTTTGTCCATTTTCCTCATCCTCTCTTGTTTTTCAGTTTGAAGTTGCTCGGCAATATCCTTAAAAACATCCTTCGGCCTCAGTACTTCATAATCGAAACCCTTACTTTGCAGTGTCTTCTTTGATAATTCAGCTCCTTGTTCGCCCGCCTCGTCATTATCACGGACAATGTAAATCTTCACGTCTTTTCCAAGTACCCTCTCTACCAGGCACGCTTGTTCTATGGATAGATGTGAAGCTTGCATGGCCGCAGCCGGTAACCGACGCTCTTGACGCAATAAGATCGCATCAAATCCCCCCTCTACCAAATAGAGTGTCTTGCTGCGTTTTGCCTCTTCCATCACTTCGTAAAGACCAAATAAAACAGCCCCTTTTTGAAAGAGGCTGTCGTCAGGCGTATTGCGGTATCGCTTTTTTGAAGCGGGGACAATAGATCGGTACGTAAACCCAAGTACATCACCTGTTACTGCGTCTCGGTTGGGGAATACGATACTGTTGGTCTTCTGATCCCATCCAATGCCATACGTTCGGATGGCATCGGTATCTAATCCCCTTTCTCTTAGATAGTTCTGGGCATCATGAGAGAGATAAAGATCGGAAGCATACTTATGCGCCTGTTCCCGTCGTTGCATTTTGAGGAGCCTATTTGAAACGGTGGTCGTCTCCCGCTTGTGCAATGTTTGACCACGGGTTCTCCTGGATTTCCCCCAATCAATCCAAGCGCGATAAGCCTCCCCTGGTTTTGCTAAGAGCACTCGGGTAACGCCTTTGAGCAATAGCTGTCGGACGTCCTTTAGGACCTTCCGTACCGCGTCTCCAAAGCGCATTCCGTACATGTGTCGGACCATCTCCGCAGCATCGCCAGAAATGGAGCAGGCATGACAATACCAGATGCCTTTCTCCCTATTGGCATACATACTTGGTTCGGTATCTCCATGTAGCGGGCACAAGCAGGGATGTTCACCCGATCGGTTTTCCCTTTGAACCATAATCCCAAGATGGCGGAGATATACCGGAAGGTCAATCCATTCTCGTATCCATGTTGCAGCAGCTCGAACACGGTCCGTGGAAACTCTCGCCGACAAAATCAATACATTTGCGAGAGAGACCGCAGTTATTTCATCCTCGTGACGACCAATTGGTTTTAGAGCCGTGGTTCCCGTCTGCTCATTAACAAACGTTGCAGGATTCACACACGCGCGCGTAACCAACTGGGGTACTGTATGGTTTTCTATATAACTTACATTAGCAGCAGCCGGTTCTTGGAATGCAACATTACCAGCTCTATCCACGCACTTTCGACTGGAGCCGAATGCAACATTGCTTTCTATTCCCGCTGCAACATCAGGAACGATCTGCTCCATTTTGGCGTTTCCTCTGCCCCCTTTCGTTTTCGACTCTAACATCCTCTTCTTTTCTCTCGGGCCCGTCTTAGATGCAACATTACTTTCCCGTACTTTTCTTGGGGATACTTTGACCTGTGATACATCCTGGCGCCACTCACCAATCTTCTCGATTTTGATTCCTTCGCATGTCCGTTGTGTCCGGATCAGATTGGCAATCTCAAGTTTTCGTATGTTCCGCCAAACGGTTGCTCTGTGTACTGCAAACACATCTGCAACATCATGGATACGAACGAGGGAATGGTTGACCAAATACACATAAAATTGGTATAATTTATTTATATTCATAGCGGAATTAGAAAGGGACTAGCGGCATCTAGTCCCTTCTTTTTTCCTCCTTTCTTTTAGTTCATACTGTTTTATTCCCCATACTTTTTTCAACGAAATTCAGCCTCTACCGCATGACATTCTGACTGGTTTCATGTTCACGAATTTTACGCTGCTGTCAGGTTGGTCGAAACTTTGACAAACTTGTTTGAGAGCAAAAAATGTTCCTCGAAATAAACCTCTACCGTGCCCGGGGAAACAAATTGGCATACTACAGTTCACCCACCTCCATGAAAAATAGCACCGCATGAGTGCTAAAAAATCCGGAATCTCATCAAAAAATCATTAATTTAGTTCCAATAGCTTAGTAAAATGTATCTATCAATCTATAAATCCTAAAAAAGGAGGACTTTTAATGGAAAATGCACTGTTTGCTTATACCGATGAATCTGGGAATTCAGGTCTGCACCTGTTTGATCAAGGGCAACCTAATTTTTGGACTGGTACGTTACTTTCAAAAATTGATTTAGAGGAGAAAAAATCTGATATTCTCGAAATGGCAAATTTGGCAGAAGCAAATGAACTACACGGAAATGAACTAGGGTATGGTCGAATCGAAATAATTGCGAGTCACCTTAGTAAGTTCATCTTTGATAACGATTTAACTTTTCTATTTACCATGGTTGAAAAAGAACATGTAGCCAGAATGAAAATAGTTGATACGTTATTGGACAGCCATATAAATCATGCCGTTACACCATTACACTATGGGGTTAGAGCACTTCGCTTATCTCTGGCATATTCCTTAGGAACATGCGTTTCTCCTCGAAATATCAAAAAATTCTGGGATGTTTATGCTTCGGCAGATAAAAATGAATTTTTGGAAATAATCAGGAATCTGAGATGGAATGTTGAAAATAAAATACGTGATAAACGGATAAAAGAATTACTCCGTGATGCAATAGACTGGGCATTAACTTACCCTGATCCCTTCCTTAATGCCAAGAGGAGTAATTTGGATTCACCTAATATTGTCGCGTTTGCTTTAATAATGAATAGTCTCCATTCGATTGCTCGGCAGAAGGGGCTTCGAGTAGGTCGATTTATCCACGATGAACAAAACCAATTTGCAAAGTACTTAAAGGAAATGTATGTAGTATTCAAAAACACTTCTTTCTCAATGGATTCATTAGCTTGGATAACTGATATGGAGTCAGTTGATACATATGACGGACCTATGGAAATAACAAGTTCAAATAATAACCCTGGCCTGCAAATAGTTGATGTTGTTTTATGGATAGTTAAGAGACATTTTGAAAATAGACCAGCTCGATACTCCCCTAATACAGAATCGTTATTAAAAACCATAATCGAACGATCAGACATAAATTTATTTAGCCATAGTCAGTTAAAAAGAGACGTTGTTACCAATTATGTTGAGATTATGAGTAAGCCATTCCCAAAAGAACAAGAAGAAATTGGGCTAAAGAAAATGAATGAATTAGAGAATATTAGAAAATCAAGGATGGGTATGTTGCCATCCTCTACCCGAGAGGTATAGATATTACTAGCTTAATAGTATTGTGTACGATGCTTATGCCCCCCAAACAGAAAAGCCACCCGTTTCGGAGTGGCTTGTCCCATATTGTCCGCAATACCATCGTAACACGTCCATCTCCAAATATCCTGCCATTATCCTTCCATATCAATCTAAAGTTTAAAGTGCGTTTTCGAGTCTAGCGATCAGTGAATTATATGCATCAGAAAATCCCTTGAAATCTTCCAATTTCAAAGTACTAGTAGGTTTTCCGCGACTTTGATCAAGAATTTCAAACCTACGATATATTTCGTATATTTCTTTTGCGAGTTGAAAATCCATACGAACTAGGTCAATGTTTATCCTGTCCCAACCTTCTCTTTTAATGATGAATCCATGGTAATGTGAGTTCCAGAATCCCCCTGGACTCTCTGCACCCCCCCAGTCATTCTCAAGTGCATCCTTCAAACCAAATCCATTAATGATTGACCTCTCATATTCATTTATGTTCGCTCTTAATTCGTTTAGCAGGAAGATATTTGCAATCTGAAGGGCGTTTCTCCTATTTTTCTTTTTAGTACGGTAATCTACCCACCATTCTCTTAAAAAGAGCGTGACAAGAGCCGAGATAAAGCCGATAACAGCAGATATTATAGGCAAGTAATCTTTCATTACTGCTCCCCCGTTATTGTTTTACATTAAAATTTAACAGTTCTTCTGCAAATTGAAAAGTGACCCGCTGTAGCGGTCTCTTAGACTCCTCCTCCTGCTTATACACTTCCATCCGAGAATAAACGCCAGCTTGTAAATGCCTCTCCTTTGATACGGTAATAACACCGCTCACTCATGCCGATTTCTAGCCAGATCAGATAGTCCGTTGCTGTCTCATTCTCCAGGTAGCGTTTTGTGATGATTTCGCGTTCTCTTCTTTTCAGTCGGCTGACGGCGCGCTCCACTCTCTCTGACGGGAACCGCGGCTGTTCTTCATTCGCCACATTCTAGACCGCGCATTCCTTCCCCAATCTTATCCGTCTAACAGTGGAACCTAGTCTCACAGCGTATTGCTGTTTACTTTTTCCTCACAAAGCTCATCTGTTTGTATATCCGTGCTATCTTCAATGTGCACAACTTCCATTCCCCCTAGCGGATTGCCCGTGGTATAATTTTTTTGGACCACTTTTCCATGGCTCCCGGCATCTCTTTTGTTTGACTGAAGTTGCAACGGTATGATATTTTGTTTGTATACCTCCGAGGGGAGGTGAGGACAATGAACAGAATGCTGGTACTCCTCGCATTTCTTGCTTTCTGTCTCACACTGGTGAAGCTATAAATCACCATTGGGTTCTACAGCATCAAGCTGTGGCTCCCAATTTGATAATGAATATAAAAATATGGGGTAATCAGGTCTCTCCAACGAGGCTTTTTTTATTTGCTTATTCGGGTAGCTTGTCCATTTCTAGCAGTCCCTTTACTCCCGAAATATTGTGTTAAATTACCCAGTTACACTATAATTAATGCCAGCACGACCATGGTTAACATTTTTTCTAACGGAGGCAAAACATGAACCTTCAAAAGCTTGTATCACAGTGTGTAGAATACGCGGAAAAACATGGTGTTGCTGCTTATGAAGTTGTTACTAACTATCGAAATACCAATCGGCTCTACGATAAGACTTATACGTTATTCAAAGAGCTCAAATCGTCAGGACGGGAAGGGCTGGATGCCCTTAGGAATTTATTAGAGCATCCAAATGATTATGTTCGTGCAAAGGCAGCTATTTTTCTATTATCTGTTGACACTGACAAGGCACGCAAAATTTTAGAAGAGATGTCCAACCGTCCTGGGATTTTTGGATTTAGCATGAGTATGACACTAAAAGAATGGGACAAAGGAAACCTTACGGATTATCTAGGGTAACTGTTGTAATGTTTTGTTAATTAACCTTTGACCAACCTGTTTAGATGGTGTTCCAGAGCCATTCCTCATAAACTTCTTGGACTACCTTGTTTTGCTCTTCTGGCGACAGATCAACCAAATCCTCATCGGCGATTTCAACGATTTCCTCGCGCTTGCTTCCGGCGAGGCCTGTTGAAACCGAGAACAGAAATTTTGCCATTAGACATTCCCCCCATTTAACAAATCGTGTTGTTTGTTAAATCATTTGAAAACGTCCGACTCTTTGTAGTACCAAGTTGTCACGCCTTCCGTGTTTAGCACCCTTGCTTCAATTTCGCCCGCCTTTGCTTGCTTCCGCAACAAATCAACATTCACACCACGTCGGGTAAAGTAGTGAGCGGATTGCCAGCCTTCCGCTTTCCACTCCTTTCTGATCTTGTTCGAATAAGTGCGGTTAATCTTGATTTCTTCGATCATTTAAATCCCTCCGCGTATCATAATTACCGTTTAGTTTCGTGTGCTACCTTGTCCTTGATTGCCGCTCCGCCCGGAGTCAGCCGGTACTGCCCCCGTACATCAGGTTTCTTCTTAGCCAACCCCTCGCGCATCTATACCTTAAGTGGCAGAGTGACGTATGATGCCGTGTGGTATCCTATCTTGCTTGCGATCTGCGTCGGCGTCTGCCACCCTTTGGTCAATGCCAGCAGCACGGCCTTTTGCTTTTCAGTCAGTCTCATTTCTGTCTTGCCTCCCTGAACTTTTGTGATCCAGGAGCAGCCGCAGACGGCCGCTCGCTATATCGCCCTTACAACAGCCCAGAGTCAATCAGAAGCACTTCGCTCTTCTCTCTGTGGAACTTGTCCAAAGTCTCGGGAACCGGCATAAAGTCTCCGTCCTCCGACTCGCTTCTGGCAAACTGGATAAGCGCGTAATCCCGATCCACTTCCTTGATCTCTTCGCGCAAAGTGCCGTCGTCATCGGCTACTTGCTCCACATAAATTTCAATCGCCTTCTCTACCGTTTCCGCTTTCACCAAGGCGTAATATGGAGAATGGATTTCAAAGTATTTCATGGTTCTTTCCTCCCTTATCTGAGTAACTATTGTGATAAGAATCGAAATTAACCCCTGATCTTCTCGAAACTGCCGAAGCCACATTGTGGTAAAATGGTTAGAAGTTTTGATGTATGTGAGGAGGTTAATTTATGTTCCGTAATAAAAAATATTGGATTTTACTCCCTCCCTTTTTGGTAATTGTAGTAATACTGGCTTTTTGGTTACCCCCAAAACAAAAACCACTTACATTGCTTGTCGTATTAGTATTCTGGGTAGTGTATTATCTCTGGGATTCTTTCGACAAAAATAATAAATCAAACAAAAAACCATAATCTCACTACACAAATTGGGGACTGACCCCCGTCCGTAGGACAGGGATCAAAACACCTTAGTTTTTAAGCAGCCAGTTGCCGATATTGAATCGGTGACTGGTTGTTTAGTTTCTTTTGAATGCGAATTGAGTTATAGTAATGAATGTAGTCTTGCACAATCTGTTCAACGATGGCCGTCGTTGTACAGGTAATATCTTCGAGATAGAATGTTTCAGACTTTAGCGTGGAATGAAACGATTCTATCGGGGCATTATAAGGTGGCCCTATTTGTCAAGACAGATTTTCAAAAAAATTAAGGGGTGAATATTTTCACAAAGTCTTTTGTTTTGTTTATCTTACCCCCATTCTCGGATTCCATAATTGGAATATGATGGATAGTGATGACTGTCCACTGGTGGCGGACATAGCCCAAGCGAAGCGCGGGAGCCCGCCTTGTATTCAGGCTTACCTGTGGATAACCAGATCGGGCAGTTGCACGTTTCCCCAGTAGATCGATGCCGGCGTATGATTGTTCAAGGATTGATGAGGCCGGTAATGATTGTAGAGTTCGATGTACCGGGTAATGCCTTTTCGAGCTTCTCGCGGATTGGCGTAATCGTGAAGATAGACTTCCTCGTATTTGAGACTGCGCCAAAACCGTTCGGTGAAAATGTTGTCCACAGCCCGTCCTTTCCCATCCATGCTGATGCGGATTTGTTCGGCTTTCAACAGTTCGATGTACTGTGGACTGGTAAAATGGCTGCCCTGATCGCTGTTCCATATTTCAGGCTTGTTCACAGCCAAAGCGGTTTTCACCGTTTCCAGGACGAAATCGATCTCCAGGCTCTGATCCAGCTGCCAGGCGACGACATACCGGGAATACCAATCCAGGACGGCGACCAGATACATCCAGCCGCGCTGCAATCGGATGTAAGTCAGATCAATGCCCCACACCTGATTCGGTCGGACGATGTCCAGACCGCGGAGCAAATACGGATAAATGCGATGTTGCAAATGACGCTTGCTGAGATTGGGACCGGGATAGATGGCGGATATTCCCATCTCCTGCATATAACGCTGAATCGTGCTGCGGTGAACACGGAAGCCTTCATCCCGTCTGAGAATCGCAGTGATGCGCCTTGAACCGAACATCGGGTATTGGGTATAGATCCGATCGATGGCATGTTTGATGGCCACTTCTTCCGGCGACGGCGGTCTTGGCTGGTAATACAAACTGGATCGATTGAGACTGAGAAGCTCTGCTTGTTGACTGAGCGGCAGTTCGGTACAATCCCAATCCAGCAATGCCAAACGCTCTTGTCTAGTCAATCGGGAGGCCAGATTTTTTTTTGAGCCATGCGTTCTGTGTCGTAAGTTTTCCCACCTCCGCATAGAGTTGGTTGATTTTCTGTTCGTATTCGTTTTTCATTTTCGTAATGCCCTTGCGATCATCGACAAAAAGTTGCGCCAGATTTTGAACGACATCATTTTTCCACCGCTGAAGGACATTGGGGTGAATCCCATGCTCGGAAGCCAGCTCGGAAATCGATTTTTCTTCTCGCAAAATTTCCAGTACAACCTTGGCCTTGAATTCCGGAGGATGGTTCCTTCGTATCGCTGACATACAACTTAACACATCCTTTTTTCGTGTCTAAATTCTTAAGGCCATTATACAGCTCGATCAGCCCCGGCCGGCCGTACCGGCCGTGCTATGGAAAGTAGGTGCCGGCGAAGAAAGGCTTCCTGTCCGGCGTCAGCAGGACGGTCAGCGGCCATCCCCCCTGCCCCGTCAGCGCCTGGCAGACGGCCATGTACACATGATCGAGATCGGGCCGCTCCTCCCGATCGACCTTGATCGCCACGAAGCCGCGGTTCAGCGTCTCGGCCACTTCCTCATCCTCGAACGATTCGCGTTCCATGACGTGGCACCATTCGCGCGTTGACGTGCGTCACGGCATGCATCACGCCGGTGATGCCGGAGATGCCGCGGGACTTGTGAGCGTCACGGAGCTGACCGGCCCGCTGGACAGCGAGCCGGATCGCCGCTTTGTGCTCACCGCGCGAAAAGCGACCGTCCGCCTCGATTCGGGCGCCGAAGTGGAGGCCTGGACGTTCAACGGCCAGATCCCCGGACCTGAGCTTCGCATCCGGCAAGGCGAGCTGGTTGAGGTGGCGCGGGTCTCTGGATGGACCATTGCCACAACCTGGAGCATGCCGCAGCGGGGATGGCGATGCACCTCGCTTACGAAGGGGTCACCACGCCGTTTGAAGTCGACCGCGCGACGAACAATCACCCGGAATAACCGGGACATCGAAAGGGGGAATGGTTATGCTGATGTACGCGATTGCCCTTTTCCTGATTCTGGGGGCGGCAATATTTGCGCTGCAGGCGGTTCAGATGCACGTCAGAAAAGAGGAAGTAGCGAATCTTTACTGGTTCGCGTCGGCCGGTTGCCTCGCCGTACCGGTCATCGGCTTCCTGATCATCCGGTTTTTTTGACGCGGCAATAAAGCCGGGTGCGGATCAAGGACGAGGTCGTCCCTTGCCGCGCCCGGCTTCATGAACTTTCATGACCGCTCGAATACAGCTTTCCCGCCTTCTGCATTCCTGGTTACTCTTACTTTATCCCCGGTCATGAACATGACCGAGACCATTGCCAAAACCGCGGGAACAATCCCCCACAAGAACGTATGCGCAATTGAGGCGGAGAGCGCGTTTCGGACGGCATCCAGCATTTCCGCCGACATTTGGGCGCGAAGTTCCGGCGCCAGTATCGACTGCGGCTCGAGCAGAATGCCTCCCGGAATTTCGACCGCATCTCCCAAATTGCCAATAAACGCGTTCCGCTGAATAACCCCAAAAACCGTAATCCCTATCGTCATGCCCAACGAACGAAGAAACACTACGGATGATGTAGCCGCGCCACGCTGCCGCATATCGAAATGATGAACGGCCGACTGCGTCAAGACAGACATCGAAACACCAATTCCCATTCCGGTTACAATCATGAATGCCGTTACCATGGAGCGCCACAATTCCGGTGACAATCGACTAAGGAGACACATGCCGGCCATATATAACAGGGCGGAACCGATCATCAGGCTCCGATAACTGATTCTCGACGTTAGCCTGCCGCCGATTTGACTAAACAACACACTGGTGATCAACATCGGCATTAAGATTGTACCCGAGCTGGTAGCCGTACCTCCGAAAACACCCTGGATAAAAATCGGAACGTACACCATAGCGACAACAAATCCCGCTCCGTAAAAGAAAGCAGCTGCAATGCTGGCCGTGTACAAGCGGTTTCTGAACATACGGAACGAAATGATCGGCGCATCCGCCTTTTTCTCCGCAATGACAAATCCGGAAAAAAGGATGCAGAACAAGAGGAATAAGCTCACGATAACGCCGGATTCCCAATCATACTTGCTTCCTCCAAGTTCCAGCGCGAACATAAGGCAGACGATCGACCCGATCAAGGTCACTGCCCCCCACCAATCGATCTTCTGCTTGGCGCGTACCGGCGACTCATGATAGAACGGCACAATGAGCAAACATGCGATCACACCGATCGGCACGTTGATATAAAAGACCCAGTTCCATCCGAGATGATCCGTAATGACGGCTCCAATCAATGGACCGAAAATACTGGACGCGCCGAAAACAGTCCCGGTTAGTCCGGATATTTTCCCCCGCTTCTCGGGAGGGAAGATGTCAAACAAGATCGCCAGCGCGATAGGCATAATGGCCCCGCCGCCGACACCCTGAATGGCTCGAAAAACGCTCAGTTGAACGATGCTGGTCGCAAAACCGCACAGGATGGATCCGATCAGGAACAGAATCAGGCCGAATACGAAAAACCGCTTGCGCCCGTACATATCGGATAACTTGCCGAATATCGGAGTGCCAGCCATGGAAGTCACCATATAGGCCGATGTGACCCATATGAAATTTTCCATCTCTCCGAGTTCGGACACGATCGTTCCCATGGAAGCCGCAACAATGGTGTTATCCATCGATGACATCAATATCCCCAACATGAGTCCGGCAACGACGCAATACATTTTTTTCGGCTGTTCCACCATCGTGAATCACTCCTCGCCAAAGGATGACAGGTTGCTTTCGCTCAAACCAGGTTTTACGGTAAAATAAAATTGAGACGGCAGCATATTGTATGTAACCTTATTAATAAAGTTACTGATAGTAAGTTTACTTATTAAAATGCAATACGTCAAGGAGGAATATGATGTCTTCACACAAGACGGACACTCCGGAAGTCGATGTGCTGGATGCGCTCATTCGCACCGCTCACTATATGAAGCGCGAATTTGAGTCGCGTTTGTCGTCCATGGATATCCCTCCATTTTTAACCGGACCGCGTCTTCGCCTGCTTGTCGCCGTTGCCCAAAATGAACCGGTCCGAATGAGCGACCTGGCCGCTATCATGGATATTAAAGCGATCACGGTAACCCAATTCGTCGATGCCCTGGAGAAAGAATATTTGCTTGTACGCTTTCCCGATCCGAAGGATCGCCGGGCAACGCTCATCAAGTTGACCGACCAGGCGCCTGCTTTGATTCAACGCGGACTTTCGGCTGCGGCAAAAGTGAAGGAGGAGTTGCTCGAACCTTTGCCGATGGAATTGCGAAAACAGCTTATCGATATCCTTTCGCAGCTTGTAGACTTCAAGAAGATATGCATTTTTGATACGAAAGTTCAGCATAGCGATGCAATCGAGTAAGAGGGGGCGGCTAACCCCCGTCTTCTCACACCACCGTACATGCGGGTCCGCATACGGCGGTTCCAAAAGGTTAACAAAGCTCCAGATAACGAGAAAGCAAACTTTTGAGCCCTTTCGCTTCCCAATAGGAAGTCGGAAGGGCGTTATTCGTGTTCCGGGACATTTCCCACGGACCTCTGCGGGAGTTCGCCATTATAATGGTTGCCCAGTTGGGAACACCAAGCGCCCTGAGTTCACGGATACGGGTTCGCACCCGTTTCCATTGTTTCCACAGGCACATGCGAAGTCTTCTGCGAATCCACTGGTCAAAGTTCTCGCAGTGTGTCTTTGCTGAGGCGAGGCGAAAGTACCCTATCCATCCCATGAGATAACGGTTTAGATGCGAGATACGGTCTTCTATCGACATTGGCCGTGTCCGGTTGGTTAACTCCCGAATTTTCTCCTTGAATCGGGAGATCGTCTTCGGGGCCAGACGGATCGTTGCCTGTTTGTTCGACAAGAAGCTAAAGCCAATCGGATTCATCACTTGCAGAAGCGCTTGCTGGAGGAAGCGGTCCATTACGGTTGGGATGCCGAGCAGCCGCACGCCGCCTCCGGGTTTGGGGATTTCCACCCGTTTAACTGGCGCGGGTCTGTAGGTTCCCGTTAGAAGTTCGGATTTCACCGTCTCCCAGTGTGTCTTCAGGTAAGCTTGTAGCTGTGCTACCGTTACTCCGTCTACACCGGGCGCTCCTCCGTTCCGAACCACCCGCTTATAGGCGAGCCGAAGGTTGTCTCCTTCGAGCATCCTCTCCAGCAGGTCGTTCTGGTCTTTGCGAGAGGAAGGGGCGACTTGTGCCGACGAAGAACTCGGCGCTTTCGGCTCTCCTTGCAGCTTCACCGCTTCTCTTTGCCGGCAGCTCTCTTGCGAGATATTCGGCTGTCGTTGCTCTTCGCGCGAACGCATCGGTTCCTCTCTCCTTTCGGTTCGGCCCTTCCGGTTTCTGGCGTCCCATACTCCCGTACTATGGCCTCTGTTGACTCCTGCGGATTCAGCAGAGCCTCTCGACTCTGGTTACGAAGTTACTTCATGTATTCCGCAGGTCTCCACAGATAAGAGCATCATCTGTCTGCCCGCGACCACCCAAGTTTACAGGGCTAGCCCTTGGTGGCTTTGGATTTCGTTGTGTGATGGCAACTCATCCGACTAACTCTGCCTCGAATTGGGTTCGTGTACCTTGGCCCGTGCATTTGCCTCCGGCTTCCTTCAGATTCCGCCTCACGACGGACACCCTTGCCCTTGGCTAACGGTAGGCGCTCGCCAGCCCCCGTTCGGGACTTTCACCCTAATCCTCTATAGCCTGACGGCCACCGCCATGGATGAAAATGGCACTTGCGCATCATGCGTTCATTTGTAGTAATGGGGATACGCAGATCATAGGTCGACATCTTTTTGGTGAAACGATCCCGTACCCTAATCGGACCAGTTGCAACCACGAGAATCGCCGATTGTCGCTACGAGCACGCGTATAAAAACTCATCTCCTATAAGGTTGCATGGTCTGCGTACCACATCTGTAGGGGGAATTAAAGTCATGGATGCAATCTTGGAACGCTGCGCAGGGCTTGATGTTCATCAGGAAACCGTGGTAGCTTGCTTACTTTCCGGTCCATTGGATAAAAAGCCAGCAATACGGCTCAAAACCGAAATCAGTGCTTGACGAAATAGATCGAGGCTAAAAGTGGAAAAACATCTGCCATTCCTGTAATGTTGTAAGTCCGCACAAACAACAAAGGAATTGACAGATGCAGACCCAGTATATCAATGAAATGCTCAACTTGCCAGAACTTAAAATTCACCAAATCCCGTCCATCGATGCCAATGAGCTTCATCTTGAAGCCTTTCCAGTGCACGACAAGCAATGCTGCCCTTGCTGCGGCTCCGATCAAGACGTCATCCGTAAGGGGAGGAATGACAGGCGGCGCGTCCGGCATCTTTCCGTATTCGAGAAGAAAACCTATCTGCATGTGCCGTCCATTCGGATGTATTGTACGCGCTGCGAAGCCGGTTTTGTATGGGCGCACGTGTCGGACCCAAGCAGCGCTACAGCAAGCTTTTCCGCTCCCATGCCGTCGAACAAGCCCTCGGTTCGACAGCCGTCCATAGCGCCCGTATGCAGCAGGCGCCGGCCAGCACCATACAGCGTATCCATCACGAAGCGGTTCCGGCTGAATGTGAACGGATCTATGAACAAGTATGGAAAGAAGCGAAAGAAACTTCTGATCTGGTTTTGGGTGTCGACGATTTTGCGAGCAAGAAAGGTCGTACCTACAACTAAGGTGGCCCTATTTGTCAAGACAGATTTTCAAAAAAATTAAGGGGTGAATATTTTCACAAAGTCTTTTGTTTTGTTTATCTTACCCCCATTCTCGGATTCCATAATTGGAATATGATGGATAGTGATGACTGTCCACTGGTGGCGGACATAGCCCAAGCGAAGCGCGGGAGCCCGCCTTGTATTCAGGCTTACCTGTGGATAACCAGATCGGGCAGTTGCACGTTTCCCCAGTAGATCGATGCCGGCGTATGATTGTTCAAGGATTGATGAGGCCGGTAATGATTGTAGAGTTCGATGTACCGGGTAATGCCTTTTCGAGCTTCTCGCGGATTGGCGTAATCGTGAAGATAGACTTCCTCGTATTTGAGACTGCGCCAAAACCGTTCGGTGAAAATGTTGTCCACAGCCCGTCCTTTCCCATCCATGCTGATGCGGATTTGTTCGGCTTTCAACAGTTCGATGTACTGTGGACTGGTAAAATGGCTGCCCTGATCGCTGTTCCATATTTCAGGCTTGTTCACAGCCAAAGCGGTTTTCACCGTTTCCAGGACGAAATCGATCTCCAGGCTCTGATCCAGCTGCCAGGCGACGACATACCGGGAATACCAATCCAGGACGGCGACCAGATACATCCAGCCGCGCTGCAATCGGATGTAAGTCAGATCAATGCCCCACACCTGATTCGGTCGGACGATGTCCAGACCGCGGAGCAAATACGGATAAATGCGATGTTGCAAATGACGCTTGCTGAGATTGGGACCGGGATAGATGGCGGATATTCCCATCTCCTGCATATAACGCTGAATCGTGCTGCGGTGAACACGGAAGCCTTCATCCCGTCTGAGAATCGCAGTGATGCGCCTTGAACCGAACATCGGGTATTGGGTATAGATCCGATCGATGGCATGTTTGATGGCCACTTCTTCCGGCGACGGCGGTCTTGGCTGGTAATACAAACTGGATCGATTGAGACTGAGAAGCTCTGCTTGTTGACTGAGCGGCAGTTCGGTACAATCCCAATCCAGCAATGCCAAACGCTCTTGTCTAGTCAATCGGGAGGCCAGATTTTTTTTTGAGCCATGCGTTCTGTGTCGTAAGTTTTCCCACCTCCGCATAGAGTTGGTTGATTTTCTGTTCGTATTCGTTTTTCATTTTCGTAATGCCCTTGCGATCATCGACAAAAAGTTGCGCCAGATTTTGAACGACATCATTTTTCCACCGCTGAAGGACATTGGGGTGAATCCCATGCTCGGAAGCCAGCTCGGAAATCGATTTTTCTTCTCGCAAAATTTCCAGTACAACCTTGGCCTTGAATTCCGGAGGATGGTTCCTTCGTATCGCTGACATACAACTTAACACATCCTTTTTTCGTGTCTAAATTCTTAAGGCCATTATATTATCAGCAGGTGTACCTTTGCGGGACATGCTCATGGTAATGCCCTTTTCCTTT
>ERZ1673758.25-NODE-25-length-70214-cov-18.612167_pt1 | contig 70214 bp, 61 predicted proteins | sample MGYA00580180_ERZ1673758 | MGnify/ENA primary metagenome ERZ1673758 (study PRJEB41219, sample SAMN04549637) | soil metagenome | isolation source: soil | place: USA:California, San Francisco Bay NWR | collected 2009-02-09 ...
CTGCGACCTCTTGGTCCCGAACCAAGCGCTCTACCAAGCTGAGCCACTTCCCGACGTGGAGGTGAGACACGGGCTGTGCCAACTTCCCACCTCTTGCTATGGCGTGCCCTGAGAGATTCGAACTCCCGACCTTTTGATTCGTAGTCAAACGCTCTATCCAGCTGAGCTAAGGGCACAAAACGATGTAAGAGATTGCACTGGAGCGGACGACGGGGCTCGAACCCGCGGCCTTCGCCTTGGCAAGGCGACGCTCTACCAGCTGAGCTACGTCCGCATGTTAATACCTTCTGAGATGTAACAATCAAGACATTTTGTATGGTGCGGTCGAGAGGACTTGAACCTCCACGGTGTTGCCACCACTAGAACCTGAATCTAGCGCGTCTGCCAATTCCGCCACGACCGCATATGTCATTGTACCCGTAAAGGTGGTGGAGGCTGACGGGATCGAACCGCCGACCCTCTGCTTGTAAGGCAGATGCTCTCCCAGCTGAGCTAAGCCTCCGCTCCGTCCGCAAAGTGAACGGAGGCTTCTCAGCGAATCCGTATGCTTTGCGGGGTCCCCCGGACAGCGTCCAGGGGGATTTTTCTATGGTGACCCGTAGGGGATTCGAACCCCTGAATGACAGCGTGAAAGGCTGCTGTGTTAAACCACTTCACCAACGGGCCAGGTGATTGATGGCGGATGGAGTGGGATTTGAACCCACGAGACGAGTCATCCCCGTCTACACGATTTCCAATCGTGCTCCTTCGGCCTCTCGGACATCCATCCAGATCGTTTTTGCCGTTCTCTCATCGGCAAGAATTAATCTATCACATCTCAAAAGCTTTTTCAAGTGGTATTTTAAAATTTTTTTCTGGTTAAAAGAGAAGATGTTGGCCTCGTGCTTATTTCATTGTATCGATTCCGCTTATGAAAGGCAACGCAAAGGCCCCCTCGCTCACAAGCACAAAGGGGCCTTTTTCGCCCAACAGCGGGAAAGCAGTCTGGCCGTCACCCGGCCGATACGCGCTCTTCTCCCCGGCTTACACGCGGTCGATCGCTCCGTATCTGCGGACATCGTCTGCGGTGATCCGCGCCAATTGATTCAAAAACTCGATCTGAAATTGTCCCGGGCCTTCCGCTCCTTTGCCGGCAGCTGCCACTTCCGCCGCCACGCCATAGCTGACGAGTGCAGCCGCCCCCGCAAGCAGCAGGTCTTTCTCCACCGCAGCAAACGCCCCCAGGACGGATGTGAGCAGGCAGCCCGTGCCCGTTACCTTGGTCAGGATGGGATGGCCGTTGCGGATGAGGTAGGTGGTGCAGCCTTCCGTGATGACATCCGTTTTCCCCGTAATCGCGACGATCGTGCCCAACTGCTTCGCCGCCGACTGCGCGAGCGAGACAACATCGCCGCTCCCTTCCCCCGCATCGACGCCTTTGATCGTCCAGCTCTCGCCAATCACATGAGCGATTTCCGCAGCGTTGCCGCGAATGACGGACACCCGGACCTCCCGCATGATCATTTGCGCGGTTTTCGTCCGATAGGCGGTCGCCCCCGCTCCAACCGGGTCGAAGATGACCGGCACGCCGTGCTGATTGGCCGAACGGCCCGCGATCAGCATGGCCTCCACCTCTGCCTCATTCAGCGTGCCGATATTGAGCACCAGCGCGCCGGCGATTTTGGCCATGTCCGCCACCTCTTCCTTGGCGTACGCCATGACAGGCGAAGCGCCCAGGGCCAGCAGGCCGTTGGCGGTAAAGTTGGTGACGACGACGTTGGTGATGTTGTGGACGAGGGGGTTGGCCTCACGCACCTTCACCAGCGTATTCCCGATGTCTTGCAGCAATGTCATGAAAAGCGCCTCCTGATCCTTTGTTCGGTTGTCCTCTCATTATCTCACAAGACCGAGGCGTGAGACAGACAAGCACGCACGCAAGCTGCCCTTTTGCCGTGAAAAAACCCCTCGCGGCAAACAGCGATACGCGCTGTATTACCAGGAGGGGTTCGCGTTGGATGGACCTGCCGGCATTTACCTCATCCGGTCTGAAACTGGTTTGGCATCAATGATCCGGCAGGGTAAGCGAACGCGATATGCTTTTTGTTTCCGATTCGTCGCCATCATCTGCCCGGCCGCTTGCAGCGGCGGTCCAGTTGACCACCCGGCTGGCAATCGTCACCGCCAGGATCGTGTAAAGCGTTTCGCGAAGCGGCAGGTACCACAGCGACAGACTGAGCACCAGCGCGTCCAGCAGCAGAAAGACCGTTCCAATCGACAGTCCGATCTGACGGCTGAGCAGCACGGCCAGGATGTCGTCCCCGCCAGTGGCGCCGCCATACCGCAAGACGATCCCCGCCCCCCAACCGGTCAGCAGGCCGGACAGCAGGGCGGCCAGCGGCATGAGGCCGCTCAGATCAACGTGCAGCGGCGAGAACCGCTCAAACAAATCGTAAAAGACGGAAAAGGCGATGGATGCAATGATGGTGTTGGCCAGAAACTGACGTCCCTTCACGTGAAAAGCGACGAGAAACAGCGGAATGTCGAGCGCCAGCGTCGTGATCGCCGGCGACAGGTCAAACGCGTACTTGGCCAGCAGGGCCAACCCGACAAACCCGCCCTCCGACAAATGGTTCTGAGCATTGATGTGATAATACGCAAATGCCAATACAAACGCGCCGAACACAATCCAACACAATTGGCGAACGTACGCAACTGCTCTCCTCATCTGAGATTCCTCGCATCGTAAACCGTTTTGGCGCGGGCGCCCTTCCGGCTACGGAGGAACTCCTGACGATTCGATCTCGTTTCATATCCATTATCTCGCTTTCGTAGCAGGTTGGGTCGCCCAAGAGACGATCAACAGCTACGTCGCTAGATGTAGGAGAGGTCATAACGTTTCCAGATGGTCTTATACGGACCCATCGGTATCAAGATCCTTTCCTGTTTGATGCCTCCATTTTACCATAATCAGGGGGGAGGCGTCGAACGGCCGGAAGGCGCAAAAAGCCGCGACTTCGCGGAAAAAACCGCCCTTTTCCGTGTTTGGACTGCAAACGTCATTGATCCCCGCAGATTTCCGCTGTTTCCGTTGTTTTTGGCCAGATGTTTGCCCCTTGTCCGCGCCTCGTTTTGGAGCGGACATGATCCAGGCCCCCATCACCCATGCGCCACGTACTTTGAGTCAGCGTACACCTTCCCCGCTGCGGCACTGTTGGATATAGCGTTCGATCTGCTCCACCGTCGGCATCGCCTCCGAGCAGCTGTGGGAGGAAATGACAATCGCGGCGGCAGCAGCCCCGTATTCCATCGCCTTCGCAATGTCCCATCCCTGCATCAGTCCGTAGATCAGAGCGGCGGCATAAGAATCTCCCGCACCAAACGTCTTGACCACCTTGGCCGGAAAAACCGTTCCCGTATAACACTGGCCGTCGTTGGTGTACGCGACGGAACCGTTTTTCCCGTGTTTGATCAAGACGATTTTGGCCCGGCAGTCAAACCACCTTCTCGCCGTGACGGCGTCATCGTGCCGGTCATTGCGATCAAAGTGCTCCATCCGGTCAAATTCTTCCCGGGTGCCGATCAGGACGTCACACTTTTCGGCAGCCAGCTTGTAGTAGATCGCCGTTTCTTCCGCAGAAGTCCACGTGTACGGACGGTAGTCGAGATCAAAAAACGTCACGACGCCGTGCCTATTGGCGTAGTCCAGGGCGAGAAACACCGCTTCACGCGACGGGCTCTTCGCCAGCGCCGTGCCGGTGATCAGGATCGCTTTGGCATTTTGAATCGTCTCTTCCTTCACGTCGTTGGGTTCCAGCCGCAAATCCGCGGTATTCTCCCGATACATCAGGATGCTGCAATCGGTTGGGCTTTTGATTTCGGTAAACGTCAGCCCCGTTACGCTGCCCGACCGGTCGACGATTACCTGGGAGGTGTCAATCTGATTCTGTTTCAGGTAATTGACGATAAACCGCCCCATCTGATCATCCGCCACCCGGCCGATAAACCCCGTTTTCATCCCCAACCGGGACAAGCCGATGGCGATGTTGGCCGGGGAGCCGCCCACGTATTTGGTAAAGGTCATCACTTCTTCCATCGGGCGGTTGATCTCATTGGCATTCAGGTCGATGCACAGCCTGCCGATCGCGATGAAATCCATCGGCTTGCGGTTGTCAAAGGTCAGATTGTTCATGGAGCATCCCCTTCCCTTCCATCCTGCCGGCTGGCCATTTTGCTTGCCATTACCCACTCATGGGCCGGATCGTTCTGAAATTTCCACGTACGTACCGGTCCCGCCATGACGTTTAAATAGTAGACGTCATAGCCGGGCGGGGCGGAAACGGGGTGATACCCTTTGGGGACCAGCACCGCATCGCCATCGTGCACGGTCAGCGTCTCGTCCAGTGAGCGGTCGTCCGTGTACACGCGCTGTACGGCGAAACCGTGACCGGGATTGATTTTGTAGTAATACGTTTCCTCCAGATAAGATTCATGCGGCAGATTGTCCTGATCGTGCTTGTGCGGCGGATAGCTGGACCAGTGGCCTTCCGGTGTGAACACTTCAACCACCAGCAAACTGTCCGCCGGCTGCTGTTCCGGCAGAATGTTGTGAATTCTTCGCTCGATGTTGCCCGCTCCCCGCTGCTCAACGCCGACGTCGGCGGGAGAAATCAGGCGGGCGGGGTACGTTCCTTTCCCCGGCGCCCGACAGACCGCCAGTTCCACGTCCGTTACAGCTGTTACTTCGCAATGGTCGCCCGGAGGGACGTACACGGCATACGGCGGTACTTTTTCAAAAACGTTCATGCGCTGGCCGATGCTTTCCCATGCTGCGCGGGCGGTGGCGGCATGAGCGATGCCCGTCAACAGCACGATGCACACTTCCTGATCGCCGGTATGCTTTTTCAGTGTCTGCCCTTTTGACAGCGCGTACACCTCAAAGCCGATGTATTTCCACCCTGCCGATTCCGGGGTAACGCGCAGCACCAACCCTGCTTCGTCCGGTCGGGAACCGGGAACAATCAGCGTACTCATCGTCTCCCTCCTATCTCTGCTTCGCCGCTGACCGAATCGTCGCCTCGAGATATTCTTTTGCCCGCTGCGCATACGTGTAGGGATGAGCGACAGCCGGGTCCTGTTCCGCTTCGACAATCAGCCAGCCCGTGTAGCCGTTTTCCAGCAGCTTCTGTATGATCGGCGCAAAGTCAATGCAGCCATCGCCCGGCACCGTGAACATTCCCAGCTTTACCGCCGTGAGAAAATCCAGGTTCTGCTGCCGGACATGCTCCAGCACATCCCGGCGGACGTCTTTCAGATGGACGTACTGGATTCGCTGTCCGTGCTTCTCTGCCAGTGCCAGCGGATCGTATCCGCCGTACAGCGCATGCCCGGTATCGAACAGCAAATGCACCAGGGCCGGGTCGGTCGTCTCCATGAGCCGATCGATCTCGTCCGCCGTTTCCACCACGGTGCCGGCGTGGTAATGATAGACGAGCTTCATGCCGTGTTCCCGGCACAGGCGGGCCGCCCGATGCAGTCCCTCCACCAGCGACTCCCACTGGTCATCCGTCAGTTTGCGGACTGCCGTGTCGCCCGGTGCGCGCCGGGGGTCCCAATGCATCGACCCGCCCATCTCGCAGGCGATCACATGCTCGCAGCCCATTTCCTTCAGATAACGCACCCATGAGCCAAAAATCTGCAATTCCTCTTCCAGACGGTTGGCGTCCGAAAACAGCGTCGCCACAAACTTGCTGGCCAACTGTATGCCGTACGCGTCCAGTTTGGCCTTCAGCGCCGCAGGTTCCTGCATGAACAGGCGACCCATTTCAGTGGCAACATAGCCGAGTGCAGACATTTCGGACAAAACCTGATCCTGCGTGTAATGGTCGCCGAGGCCGGGAATATCGTCATTCACCCAGCCGATGGGGGCGATTCCGATGCGAAAGGGATTGGGTTGACTCATCTTGCACACCCCGTTTTTGGATTAGTATGGTCGTGCGTGTTTCAGGTTCGCTTCCTTTTCCCGATACGCTGCCCTCACCGCAGCGTTGTGCGAAACCCCCGCGATGCCGACATGCCACCATGCTTCGTACCCGCCGGTCATCGTCTTTGGCAGCACCTTGATGTCGAGCAGGGTAGACACGGTTTGCCGTTTCGCGTCTGCGATGGCTGCCCGCAGTTCATCTGTCGTCCGCACACGGTATGTTTTTACGCCGTATCCGGCGGCGCTGCCGGCGTAATCAACGGTCATCAGGCGGCCGTCCAGGCGACCGGTTTCCGGGTTCCGGTAGCGGAATTCCGTCCCGAAGCTGCCCATGCCGTTGCCCATTTGCAGGTTGTTGATGCACCCGAACGAAGCGTTGTCAAACAGCAGCACATTGATTTTTTTGCCTTCCTGGATGCTCGTCAGCAATTCAGAATGCAGCATCAGGTAGCTGCCGTCCCCCACCATGGCATAGACTTCTTTGTCCGGTTCGGCCATTTTGACGCCCAGCGCCCCGGCGATTTCATACCCCATGCAGGAGTAGCCGTATTCCATGTGATAGGTGTTCGGCCGGCGGCATTCCCACATCCGCTGCAGGTCGCCGGGGAGGCTTCCCGAGGCCCCGACGATGATCGCGTCCTCCTCAATCAAGGCGTTCACCAGGCCGATCACCTCGGTTTGCGTCAGGCAGGATTGGAAGGTGTCTGCGAATTCGGGCAGCACCTGATCGAGCTGGCCGGCCACTTCCGGCGTGAACCCCTGCTTCCGGTACTGAATGCTGCGCAGACGGTCCAGCTCTTGCTGCCACGCCTGTTTGGCCTGTTCGATCTCATCCGTGTACCCGGACCGGTATCCGATCCGTTCCAGTTCGGTTTCCAGCGCGAGCAGGGCCAATTTGGCGTCAGCGACGATTTTCACCGCGTCCAGCTTGCTCGCGTGGTACTCGGAAACGTTGATCGTGAGCACATCCACATCCGGATGTTGAAACAAGCGTTTCGACCCCGTCGTAAAGTCGGTGAATCTAGTGCCGATTCCGATGACGACATCCGCCTCTTTGGCCATCCGATTGGCCGCGAGGTTTCCGGTCACGCCGATGCCTCCCAGATTGTACGCATGACCGCTGTCCACCGCGCTTTTCCCGGCCTGGGTCTCCCCGTACGGAATGTGAAACGTTTCGGAAAAGCGCCGCAGGGCATCAGCCGCGTCGGAATAACGAACGCCCCCGCCGCAGATGATGATCGGCTTTTTCTTGTGCCGCAGCAGCTCCACCGCATCGCGCAGCGCCGATTTGCTCGGAATCCGGCGGTCGATCCGGTGGACGCGCTTTTGGAAGAAAGACTCGGGAAAGTCATACACTTCTCCCTGTACATCCTGAGGGAGGCAGATGGTTACCGCCCCTGTATCAGCCTGGTCGGTGAGCACGCGCATGGCGTTGAGCATGGCGGTCATCAACTGTTCCGGCCGGTTTACCCGATCCCAGTACTTGCTGACAGCGCGGAAAGCGTCATTGGTGGTGATGGTCAGGTCATGGCCGTGTTCGATCTGCTGCAAAACGGGGTCCGGCTGCCTGGTGGCAAACGTATCGCCAGGCAGCAGCAGGACCGGTATCTGATTGGCGGTCGCCGTCGCCGCGGCTGTCAGCATGTTGGCCGCACCCGGCCCAACCGACGACGTGCATGCCATGATCTGCCGACGGTTTTTTTGCTTGGCAAAGGCCACCGCGGCGTGTGCCATCCCCTGCTCATTTCGCCCCTGGTACACTTCCAGCTCTTCCGCATATTCTTCCAGCGCCTGGCCAAGTCCCAGTACATTTCCGTGGCCAAATATGGTGAAGATTCCCTTGACGAACCGCTCCTGCCTGCCGTCCCATTCCACATACTGCTGCTGCAAAAAGGCTACCAACGCTTGCGCCGTTGTCAGTCTCCTCGTCTTCATTCCGTTCGTGTCCCACCTTTCGCATCTTGCCGGAACTCACGATTTTTGTTTCAGGATTTTCTGTTTTTCCGGGCGTCGAGAAAGACAGCGGTGACAATGATCCCGCCCTTCAAGATCTGCTGCCAGTACGAGGATACGTTGAGCAGGTCGAGACCGTTGTTCATCACGCCGATGATCAGCGCCCCGATAATGGTGCCGCCAATCGTTCCGATCCCGCCGGACAGGCTGGTGCCGCCAATCACCGCTGCGGCGATCGCGTCCAGTTCATACATCACGCCGGCCGTCGGCTGACCGGAGGCGATCCGGGACGTCAGGATGATCCCGGCAATCGAAGAGAGCAAACCGGCATAGGCGTAAATCATGATCTTATACCTGTCGACCGGAATCCCCGCGATCCTCGCCGCTTGTTCATTCCCGCCCATCGCATAGACGTACTTGCCAAATTTCGTTTTGGTCAGCAGGAGATAAGAAACCAGTCCGACCAGGGCAAAGATGATGATGGGCAGCGGTATCCCGAACACCGCTCCCTGGCCGATGAACTTGAACGAATCGGACATATTTCCGATCGGTCTTCCGTCACTGAAGAGCAGCGCCGCCCCTCGCGCCCCGGTCATCATCCCCAGGGTGACGATAAACGGGGCAATTTTTCCTTTGGCAATAATCGTCCCGTTGATCACTCCTGTCAAAAGTCCGATCCCCAGTCCGACGGCGATCGGAACCACGAGCGGATAGCTGTCCGGATGCGCGAAAGACGCGACAACTACGGACACGAGCGCGATCACGGAACCGGATGAGAGGTCGATCCCGGTGGTGATGATCACCATCGTGACGCCAATCGCCACAATGCCGACGATCGACATCTGCCTGACGATATTGAGCAAATTGCCAGATGTAAAGAACGTAGGGGACAGAATCGACATCACCAGGATCAGCGCGATCAGAATAAAAAGCATCCCGTATCGTCCGAAGAGGCGGAAGGCCGTTTCTTTCCAGCGGCGTTTTCCGACTGCTTCGGACTTGTTTGGCTTGTTTGCGATCGTCACTTCACTGTTCATCCGCACGTCCTCCAGACTTGTATGAGACTAGCTGGCGATCAGCTCGCCGGTCGCCAACTGCATGATTTTTTCCTGGGTCGCCTCCTCCCGGCGCAATTCCCCCATTTTTCGTCCTTCGTGCATTACGATGACCCGGTCGCTCACACCCAATATTTCCGGAAGTTCGGAGGAAATCACCACGATGGCTTTGCCCTTTTGGGCCAGATCGGCAATCAGTTGGTAGATTTCCAATTTGGCCCCCACATCGATCCCGCGCGTCGGCTCATCCAGGATCAAGATGTCGGGATCGTGAAGCAGCCAGCGGGCAAGCAGCGCTTTTTGCTGATTCCCGCCGCTCAGATACTTGATCGTTTGAGACAGGCTCGGCGTCTTGATGGCCAGCTGCTCACACTGCTGCCGACAATCGGCCTGGATTTGCCCGGCATTGAGAAAGCCGCAGGTTGTGTAGCGATCGATGTTCACCGTGATCATGTTGTCCTGCACCGACAGCGGGAGGAACAGGCCCGTTCCCTTCCGATCCTCTGTCAAAAATCCCATCCCGCACCGAATCGCATCGCGCGGCGAACGAATCGCCGTTTTCCTGCCCTTCACCACGATCTCACCGGAATCGGGAGGCACAATCCCAAATACGCTCTCCATTACCTCCGTTCTGCCAGACCCCATCAGCCCTGCAAAGCCGACAACCTCTCCCCGGCGGACTTCGAAGCTGACGTCCGCGAATTTCCCCGCTCTGGTCAGACGGTTGACCGCCAGCACGACCTCTCCGATGTCCGCACGCTTTTTCTGAAACACGTGATGCAGCTCCCGCCCCACCATCATTTCGATCAGGTGCTCCTTGCTGATGCGGTCGCTCGGCCTTGTGCCCACGTACTTTCCATCGCGCAGGACCGTTATCTCGTCCGTGATCTGCGCCAGTTCTTCCATTTTGTGCGTAATGTAGATCATGGACACGCCTTCCTTTTTCAGCGATCGAATGATGGAAAACAGATGCTGGACTTCTTTTTCCGTGATCGCGGACGTCGGTTCGTCCATGATGATCAGCTTGGCTTGGCGGGAAATCGCCTTGGCGATCTCGACCATTTGCGTATGGGCGATGCTGAGGTCAATCATCTTTGCTCGCGGGTCGATGTCAATCTCCAGCCGCTCGAACAGCCGCCTCGTGTTCTCCTCCATCTCTCTCTGCTTCACCCACCCCGTAAACCGGTAACTGGGCTCTCTTCCCAAAAAGATGTTCTCGGCCACGGTCATGTAGGGGATCGGGCTGAGCTCCTGGTGAATCATTGCGATCCCTTTGTCGAGCGCCTGTTTGACATTGGACAGCTTCAGCTCTTCCCCGTCAAAGATAATGCGCCCGCTGTCCGGACTGTACATCCCGATCAGGATTTTCATCAGGGTTGATTTGCCCGCGCCATTCTCCCCCAGCAGGGCGTGTACGGTCCCTTTCCTCACCTTGAGCTGTACGCGGTCCAGAGCTTTTACTCCCGGAAATGCCTTGGAGATATTCTCCATTTCCAGGATGTACGTGCTGTGCATGACGACTCCCCCCGCTTTACTGCCATTTTTTCATGTACTCGTCCACGTTCTCTTTGGTTACCAGTTCATACGGAATCCAGTTGAACTTTTCCACCTTTTCGCCTTTGGCCGCTTTGATCGCCACTTCCAGGCCGCCTTGTCCCTGGCCGATCGCATTTTGATACACCGTCACCTGCAATTTTCCGGCTTTTACGTATTCCAACGCATCCGGAGTGGCATCGACGCCGGCCACGACGACGTCTTGCAGTTTACCAGCCGCTTCCAGTGCCATGATCGCGCCGATGGCCATTTCATCATTGTTGGAGACAACAGCGTCGATTTGCTTTCCGGACTGGAGCCAGTTTTCCATCAAGGCCATGCCTTTGGCCCGATCCCATTCTGCCGTTCCTTCCAAGACCACCTGCATGTCCGGGTACCGCTCGATGACCTGCTTGTTCCCTTCCGTTCGCTTGATCTGCGCCTCGTGCCCCATCTGTCCGTTCATGATCGCGATGTTTCCTTTTCCGCCGAGCAGTTTTGCCACTTCCTCCATTTCCATGAGACCAGCCTTGATGGATTCGGACCCCACATAGGCGGTAGCTGCTTCCACCCCGTCGTATATGCGGTTCACGACCACGATCGGCAGATTGGCCTGGTTTGCTTTTTCGACCAGATTGGGCGCGGACGTGGTATCGACGGGAATCAGCACGATCGCGTCCACTTTCTGCTGGATGAAATTCTCCACCTGGGAGAGCTGCTTGCTGGCGTCATTCATCGCATCGACGTAAATCACTTCCACGTTCTCCTGCGTTTTTTCGTACTGTTTCATACCGTCCTGCAGGTAGCTCAACCACTTGTCATCAAAGTCGGGAAGCGCTGCGCCGATCACAATCTTGTCCTTCTTGTCAGAGCCTGCCTGCTGCGCTGTCTCCTGGTCAGCTCCGCATCCGGCGACCAAGACAGCGACCAGACATACAATCAACCACCATGCACCCTTTTTTTGTCCTTTCATGAATAGCCCCCTCCTTATTTGCAGGCGATCCTGCCCGTTTGCACGCCGCGTTCCATCGTAGACAGGTAGACCCGATCCGCTCTTTATTCCGGACTCCCCCCCTCGATTGTGATCTTTTTCCCGGTGTCAAATGATTGAGTGGCCGCGATGGCGATTTGCAGATTGCGTCTGCCGTCTGCTTCCGTAACGCATGGTGTTTGCTTGTGCTGGACACAGTGGATGAAATGGGCAAGTTCCAATCGGTAGGCATCGTCAAAGCGGGTCTGAAAATCGGGGATGATCTCGTAGTGGCTGCCCTTGTGGTTCAGATACGTGATCGATTGATTGCGAAGCGTTCCAATAAACAGCGAGCCTTCCGTGCCAATTATTTCCGTGCGGATGTCGTGACCGTAGGGCGAGTTTCGGCTGGCCTCGATATCCCCTGCTGCACCGGAATCAAATTCGACATACGTGAGCGCCTGATCCACATCGTTGTACTCTTCCATAAACGAATGCACCAGCACTCGCCCGTGTGCGGACACGGCGGTGATTTCCGCCCCCATCAGGTACCGCGCCATGTCGTAGTCGTGGATGGAGACGTCCATAAACATCCGTCCGCTGTGCTTGATAAACGAAGCGGGCGGCGAACCGGCGTCACGGGAAATTGCCTTGAAGTAAAGGGGCTCTCCTATATCTCCAGCGCTGATCCTGCGCTTTGCCTCGGCGTAGGCAGGATCAAACCGCCTCATGAAGCCCACCTGGCAGATCACCCCGCTCTCCTTGACGATGCGGATGATCTCGTCCGCCTCTTCGAGATGCTGCGTGAGCGGTTTTTCCACAAACACGGGCTTGCCGTGTTTTGCCGCTTGTTTGATCATGTCGGCATGGGTGCTGGTCGGCGTCACAATAATGACCGCGTCGACATCGGGATCGGCAATGACCTCCTCCGGATTCTTCGCCCACGTTTGCAGGCCGAATTCTCCTGCAACCTGTTCCGCCCGTCCTTCCATCGTGTCGGCAACACTCACCAGTTTGGCCCCGCCGATCTGGTGGGTGGCGATATTTTTCGCATGGTGATACCCCAGGCGTCCCAATCCCAGAACTGCACAGCGAACCGTCATGGAATCACACTCCTTTCCGACCGGTAAATTTACAATATATTCAGACCATTTTGCTCATTGTCCGGACCCACCATCCGGTCCGTACCTGCTGCTCGCGTAAAGCCTTTTGCCAAACCATTTCTGCTGCACGTCCGTACCTGCTGCTTGTGCAATGCCTTCCGCAGCATCACTGCCGGTGCCTGCCCGCCTACCGTGCCGCCTGGCGCATCTCGATGCGCCTGCCCGTTTTGGCGCTTTCGTACACGGCTTCCAGCAGTTGAATCGAACGATATCCGTCTTCGGCAGTTACGGGCGGTTTTGTCCCGTGGACAATCGCATCGATGAACAGCCGGTCTTCCTCCGCGTACCCCCACTTCTCCTCCATCGGCAGTTGGAAGAAGTCGTGGACGTGTGCCGGCTGCTTCAGGCCGGGGGCGTACATCACCTTTTCCAATTCCTGTGTCGCGACCGTCGCATATGTCCCGTACACCTCCACGCTCTCGAACGGAAAGCTCCAACCGGCATGGGCGTACGTGACAAACGTGGCGACGGTTCCCGATTCAAACGTCAGCAGGATGGCAAACGTGTCCAATTCCGACTGGGAGATATGCTGTCTGCCCTCGCAGGAGACAGATTGCACTTCGCCAAACAAGTAGCGGCTCAAGTCCAGGAGGTGAAAAGGCGTTTCGTACAGGAACCCGCCGGTAACCTTCGGGTCGGCGGTCCAGGCGGGGTGCAGCAGTTCTCCGCGGTTCATCTTGAGGTGCGCCAGGTACGGGTTGACCTCGCCGGAGCCAATCAACTCCTTCACGCGTTTGTACACGGAAGCATACCGGCGATTCATCCCCAGATTGTACACCGCTCTCGACGCTGCCGCCGCCTCTCTTATTTGCTGCGCTTCCGCCAACGACGTGGCCATTGGTTTTTCGGAGAACACGTGGATGTTGCGCTGCAAACACGCAAGCACCGGCTCCACGTGCAGCGTATTGGGGGTGGTGACATAGACCGCGTCAACACCGAGATCAAACAGCTCTTCCAGGCTCCCGACCGCTTTCGCCCTCCCTGCCTCCACCGCCAGGGCTGTCGCCCGTTCTTGCGAGATGTCGGCCACGCCCACAATCTCCACCCGCTCATCTCGCTTCAGGATCGAGGTATGTACCTTGGCGATCCCGCCTGCTCCCAAAATGCCCACCTTTACCTGTGCCATGCAAAACGTCTCCCCTCTCTCCACACAAATCCGGTATAACGATATCGGAAAGCGCTTACACTTTTCCTCCGAAAAATCGCATCCTGCTCGCTTATCTTAGAGGACAGAACCGATTGAGAGGATGGATTATGTCGCGAAATCACTGCGTTCATGTGCAGGAGGCTTCTTGCCGATACTTGCGCAAGCGCTTTCTCTAATTTGCCTTCATTTTACATCCATTGCCCATTTTCTTGCAATACATTTTTTCAAAAATTTAAAAAAGAAAGAAAAAAGACGCGCAGCCATCCCCTTCACGTGTGTGAAGAGGAGCAGAGCGTCTGTCTCCGGGCAGCATCGCGATGCTTATGGGAATCTACCGCCGGTCCGTCCTACTGCTGGTCCGTCTACGCAATGGGCTTTGTGGACTGGCGAATAATCAGCTCGGGCGGTAAAATGACACGCTGCTTCGTCTTTTTGTCACCTTCGATTTCACGTACCAGCAAATCCATCACCTGACGTCCCATCTCGTCAATCGGCTGGGCGATGGTCGTCAGCGGCGGATCAACAATGGACGCCAGTATCGTGTTGTCAAACCCAACGACAGACACATCGTCAGGGATGCGCAGCCCCAACTCTTTGGCTGCCTGGTAGACGCCGATCGCCAGGAAGTCAAAACAAGCAAAAATCGCTGTCGGCCGTTTGGGTGACGTCAGCAGTTCACGCGCCGCCCGCTTCCCGTCCTCCCGCGAATAATCCGTCCGGATCACCAGGTCTTCCGTAAGCTCCAGCCCATGGTCCTCCAGCGCCTGCCGAAACGCCTCCAGCCGATATTTGTCACTCGTGCGATTCATGTTGCCCACAAGGATGGCGATCCGTTTGTGCCCCAGCGATACCAGATGCTGGGCAGCCTGATACCCGCCCAGATAGTCATCGACCGCTACCACGTCGATCATCAATTCCGGGATGTCCTGCGCAATCAGCGCCACCGGCAGATTCTCCTCCAACAGCTCCCTGAGGACGCGATGATTTCTCGCGTTCGTGCCGATGATGATACCGTCGACACTTTTCTGTCTCAACAAGGACAGGTACATGTCTTCCGTATCCGGGTTGTTGTCCGTGTTGCACATCAACAGGTTAAAGCCCAATTCCCGTCCCCGGTCCTCCACCCTCCGCGCAAGCTCCGCAAAAAAAGGATTGGCCACATCCGGAATGATGAGGCCGATCGTGCGCGTACGCTTTCCCGTCAACGCGGATGCGACCACGCTGGGCTGGTAGCCCAACTGCTCAATCACGTCCAGGACCCGTTTCTTCGTCTTCGCGCTGATCCGGCCGGTATTGTTGATCACCCGGGATACCGTGGAGATGGACACGCCAGCCTTTTTTGCCACGTCGTAAATGGTCGTCTTCATTTCTCATCCACTTTCCTATCAGACTTTGGCGATTCGCCATTTGGGAAAGCGCTTGCTCTCCTGTCTGTCTTCAGTTTACCGGGTCGTTTTTTGTTTCGCAATTGATTTTTGCGGGAATTTTTTAACGATTTTGCACAAAACAACCCTCCCCCTGAGCTATTGGGGGCGGGTATGCGGAGGGCGAGATACATGACAGTAAGCGATTGGAAAATGTCTATTCGTCTCCTTTTGATGAAGTACGGCTGTTTGGCGAGCATGCTTATTGACGTTTGCGTGCTCGCTTATGCGGCTCTGAAGGCTGGATAATTTTGGGGAATTTTATCATACTCATCTTTAATGTTCCGGTAGCGAAAGCTTGCCAAGAAAATTCTCAGAGGATACGAAAAGAGAAAAGCCGAACAGGTGATCAGGTAAAACCCCTATCACTGCTCGGCCTCTTGGTCAACTATTGGAATATGTTAATTGCCTCATGCTATCGTTGGTTTTGTTTTTTTCGTCAACTTGGCGATGACTTTATTCATCAGCATCCAAAGAATAAACCCAACATACCCGCCGAATGTGTTCAAAATTAGATCATCAACATCAAAATATCCCAGCTTCGTAGTAACTTGGATAATCTCGATCGCCAAGCTAAATGCAAGGGAATAACCGAGAATTCTTAATGCGGATCTAGCTTTCGAAAACAGTACTGGCAGCAGCACACCGAAAGGCAGGAATATCAAAATATTTCCGAAGGTGTTGAAAAACCACGTATTAAAATTATAGTGCTCAAAATTCAGGAGATAGGTAATGATATTTTTAAATGGAACCAGGTTATAACGACTTGTGGGTTCAACACCCGAGGTTATTACATGCTCCCGAGAACTCAATCTAAACTCATCAAAAAAGAGTAGTTGAAGTACCACCGCAATGTAGATCAATAACCCGATCCAGGCGCACCCATTAATCCACTGCTTATAAGGAAAGATGGCTTTTTCCAAGCTCTTGCCAACTTTTTCCGTATCACCAAAAGCGTTAATTGCCATTTGTATAGACTCTGACTCCGAAAAACCTTTTGCTATATACTCCGCTTTTAACTGCGTAAGATGATCCAAAAATTCAGTGTAGAGTTCATGTTTTTCTTCTTCCGAGACATCAATGTTTGCAATGATTTTTTTAAGATATGAATCGAAAGGATTCATGCGAATTCCACCTTTCTGCATGCTTGAATAAGAAGATTTATCTGATTCCATGATCGTAATTTTTCTTGCAATTCCGCTTTCCCTTCGTTCGTAAGGGAGTAGAATTTCCTCCGTCCCGTTTCTTCATTCTCTACCCAATAGGATCTCAACAATCCCTTTTTCTCCAACCGTTTCAGAGCAGGATATAGCGTTCCCTGGCTCATCAAATATTCACCGTTACTAAGAGCCTTTAGCTGCTGGATAATGTCATATCCATATGTATCCTGCCGGCCAATAATAGAAAGAAGTAGGATATCAATACTCCCCTTTAATATCTCCTTATCCATATGTTTACACCTCCTGGTAGACATTGTATAGCAACATATGTCGCTTTACAAGGTAATACGGTAAAAAAATTTTGGTGAGCATTAAGCACTCCCAACGACTGAACGCAATAGAAATGATGTTCTCCAAGAGTCGCTCGGCCGTCCCCGGGGTAATCCCTGGGGTTTTTGTTTAGCAAATATAAATGGGGTGATTAGAATCGAAATTCTCGAAACAGTCAAAGCCACATTGTGGTAAAATAGGTGGAAGTTTTAATGTTTGTGAGGAGGTTACCCTATGTTCCGAAATAAAATTTATTGGATGTTACTCACTCCTTTTTTGGCAATTGCAGTAATACTGGCTTTTTGGTTACCTCCAAAACAAAAACCACTTACATTGCTTGTCGTAATCGTATTCTGGGCAGTGTATTATCTCTGGGATTCTTTCGACAAAAATCTTAAATCCAACAAACAACCATAATCTCCCTACACATTGGTTAATTACGATTTACCGGGGTGTGTAACCATTTTGTACAATTAATAGGCAAAGGCCATCGTAAATTGTTGAACAATTCCGTTCGTCATAACGTCGGTCATTTTAAGTGCTTGTGCTTCAATCCTGTCACTTAATGCAATGTTTTTCTACATAGTTTCCGGCGATACGGGCAGCCACTTCGCTGCTGAGCAGCCTCAAATGTTTATACAACATGTCTCTCCATTCCTCTGTGGACCATTAATTCTGCCCAGAAGGCAGCAATCTCATCCTCATTGCGAACCAACGTTTCTGGGCATCTACAGCTGCTGTGGTATTGCCTGTTTTCAGCGCCTGAACCAGTTCAGCCGCTATCGTAAAATGTCAGGCTCAACAAATCGCCAAGTCGTGCTGCGATTGCCTTTCCATAAAAAGGTTCAAGGGCGGCTGCAAAATCTGTGGGATTCCGAAGAAGCCTTTTAATGGTTTCATCCTTATCAGGTTTGTGCTTATACCTACTTTGTAAAAAGATTGGCCGTTATTCGATCGTTTTCCGTTCTGGTTTCCCCTGTTCAGCAAGTTACCGATAAAATCAAGAAATCCTTGATTTCTCAAGGATTTCTGCTGTTAGGAGTGTGGCATTCGGTGTTTGATCATTATACCAATCAATATGCGCGCTGGATTCGTGTACTTGCAGGTGTAGTACTTGCCGTTGGAATTATCAGTGGAGTCGTACTCTGGATGATTGACGAGAGACACTTCTTTCTCACCCTCGTGTCCCCTCTGGTTTACTCTATTGTCAGCAGTATCTTAATGTATGGGTTTGCAGAAATCATTGAGATCCTGTATCGGCTCTACCAGCGATTCGATGCAGTGGATAGCATCAACAGTCTCTTGAACATTTACGTGAGACAAAATAGCCGCCAGTAAAAGGCGGCTTTTCTTATGACATACCCTTCATGTCCTTTCGCACAAGCGACTTATTTTTGGTGATCATAACAATAAATTTTTCCTTTAAATCGGGCGGGATTGGCCAGGCAGTACTCTTTTACCTTTTGGGGTACTGGCTTGCCGCATATGGCACATTTTGCCTGTTCATTAACAATTGTCTTTTGAGTAGAAAGGCCGTTCCCTTTCAGACTGTCAGTATGCAATGCTCGAATTGCCGGATCGGTGATATTGGCTTGTTTTAACGCCAAATACATCTCGTCAATCTGCTCAGCCGTAAATTTGCTTTTCTTCTCTGTCAGTTTGATGTAGTTTATCTTTCGTTCAATGAATTCCGTCAACTCTATGTCATATACTATCAGGTCATTGGAAGAAATCTTCCGTAACGCTGGATCGACACTAAACGTAGCCCGTCTGGTAAATGAGATTAGGGAAACGATATCTTCTCGTGATGCGTTTGTAATCTTTCGTACGATTTCAATATGTCCGTAATTTTGGTTAAACGGATTCATCATAGTAAATCGATTGTTAACGTTCCACTGTTTGTCGTCTCGCCCTCCTTTGATCTCCCCTTGATAATTCTTCGTCTCGATAACAAAAATGGCATACGGTGTAAGGAGTACGTGGTCAATCTGAGAATAGCCAGACTTCGCTGCTGGGTTTGTCACCAGAAGGTCAGCAAGATGCTTATACTCTTTTGGCATCTGGTCCAACTGAATATTTACCTTGTACTCACCGATTTCCCCTTTTCTCACAGATTTTTTCTGCTGCTCTTGTTTATTTTTATTTTGCGTCACCTTTTTCGTGGCAGGTTCCTCTTTTTTTGACTGAAAGAGACCAAGTATTTTGGATATCAAGAGTAACACTCCTTGGAGAAATGCTATTGCTGCTCCGTAAAATTTCAATCTCAATTCTCTTCTTATTTCGCTAAGTCATCACTTAAATGAACCCTTCTGAGGTAACTCCGCTTCGATCGGCATCAACTCAAACACAATTACTTTCCGATTTTGTCCCTTGTTGTCCTTGTCCTTTACCCTATATCCAACACAGAGCATCTGACCAACGTACTTCACATACCCGGTTCGGACGTACTCAAAGAGGTGTATATCCTTCCCGTCCTTTTCATGCTCTAAAATTGCTTTATTTCCCCTGATGAACTGCATATCCCCTTCTTGTCCTTCACCGGTATAGAGGAATATGCCATTTTCTGTCCAGCCATCTTTGTAGCCATATTCTTCTCCTCTGTCCCCTGTGAAGATCATGATATAAAAGGGTGTTTCGAAGGTGTTGATATCCCACCGTATCGTTGGCCGCCATACATGTCATGCAAATCACGTCGACGATACTCTTTACCTGTCTTGAAAACGTCTACCATTTTACTTTGGGACTTATCTCGTAAATTCATCGCAGTCACTCCACAAAAAACGACATGATCTAGTAAAATTTTACACCAATAGTTTCAATAATAGTAGATCATTGGCCCCAACAATTCAATATCACTAGCATGTACGTACGTAAATCAGGGTGTTTCACATAAAAACTACTTGGGATAACCTCCTACTTTAGGATCACAAATCATCTCCCTCACCATTTCTGGCCGCCCGCATCTGTAAACAAAAAAACATCAGGGATTTCTCTGATTCCAAAGAGAATTACCCTGATGTTTCTGCTCTTGTCCGAATCGGTCAAATCGATGAGCTACTTTTCTTCGCCGACGTAGTTGGCAATCTCGATCAAATTCTGGTCGGGATCGCGCAGGTAGACAGAGAGGATCGGCCCTGTCGCTCCCGTCCGTCGCACCGGTCCTTCAACGATCTGCCCGCCGTGCGACACAATGTGGCGGATCACCTCGTCAAGCGGCGTCTCGGTGATAAAGCACACGTCGGCTGACCCCGGGGTCGGGTGCAGCGCTTTCGGTTCAAACTCCTTGCCCGCCTCATGCAGATTGATTTTTTGCTGCCCGAACTGCAACGCCTTCCTGCCGTTGCCAAACGTGACCTCTTCCATTCCCAATATTGTCGTGTAAAAACGGACCGTCGCATCGATATCCTTGACGGTCAAGACAAAATGGTCCAAACGATCGATCTTCATTTGCTCCGCCTCCTGTCAAACTCTCACGTTTTTCCAAGGCGAGAAAAGGATGATGGTGGAGTTCGCCTGCTTCTTGCCGGCATAGCCACCGTCCCTTACTCGAGCAGTTCATCATGCATTCTCTCTTTCACTCTGCTCTTCCCGCTTTCTTTTCAAAATGGACGTGCAGCCGGTACAGACAAATATCTCTCGTCCAGCGGTAGAGAATGGGGCTGTCCTGGGGGTCGATATCGAAATTCAGGGAAAACACACCGTCGGTGAAAGCAACCAATCCCTTAGAGCTGCCGCTCCAATTGCTCATCGGCTTTTCGGCTATCAACTTGGCCACTTGTTCCTCGTTGTAGGTCCATAATTTCTGTGATGATTTGTCCGAGAAGTCAATCCGTTTGCGGAATTCCTTCTCCGTCAAATACCGATGAAAGAAAGGAGCAACCTCTCGCGGAGTCACGGAGTAATACCATCTTTGCTCTCCCCGATTCAGCATGTAAAGCAGGACGATCATTTTATAGCTTTTTGTCATTGAAGTCGCTTCGACTTCGTTGAGCCAATGCTCATATTTTCTCAGCAGTTCACTCTCCAGCTGACTTAATTGACCAGCCCAATCCAGAAAACGGATGTACGACGTAAATTCCTGTCTGTACGCACGGCTGTTTTCCCTGCCGTACAGATGAAGTTCCAGGTAGGTTGGAATCCGACCCAAATCGCGTTTGACTTCCTCAAAAGCCTGGAGAAGTTTTTCCTTGCGCGGCTGCCTTTTACGCGCCATTTCTTGCAGCAGGTTGATCACACCCGTTTCCAGTTCCATGCTGCAATTAAACGGTACGACAGGCTTGCAGTGATGATTCTTTCTTTCCGTACCCGTTCTTGTATCAAAAAGGGTCAGTTTCACATCCGCATTGCGATAGTTTCCAATCAAATCAATAATCGTGCAGTATTCTTTGGTCGGATACAAACGCAAGCCGCGGCCAACTTGCTGGGTAAAAATCGTTAACGATTCCGTCGGACGGACAAACAAGAGCGTATCCACCGAGGGGATATCCGTTCCTTCATTAAAAAGATCAACAGTAAAAATGACGTCCAGCTCTCCTTTTTCCATCTGGCGAATCGCCTCTGCCCGAGACATTTCCCTCGTCCTGGAGTGAAGGCTGAGCGCCCGAACACCTTTAGCCCGAAAAAATGTACTCAAGAAATCCGCCTGACGGATTGAGGAGCAAAAGGCAAGCGTTCTGGTTTGCTTATGTTTGTTCCACGCCGCATATATTTTTGCCGCCATCTCTTCTTTGAGCTGTGCCTGTAACAGCTCTTCTTCGGCATAACGGTTGCCCAACCAGGTGATTTGCGAATAATCCGTATCGTCATACACGCCATAGTAGCGAAACGGAGCCAACCATCCTCGCTGCACTGCTTCGATGAAATCGAGCTGAAAGGCAACATTTCCGTCACAGATGGCGTATACGTCTTTCCCGTCTGTCCGATATGGCGTCGCGGTGATTCCCAGCAGGAAAGTGGGTTGAAAATAATCAAGCACTCGCCTGTATGAGTTCGCCGCAGCATGGTGAAACTCGTCCACGATAATCAGGTCGAACTCGTCTGGACGAAACCTTTCCAGATGCCGCTTTATGCTTAACGTGTAGATGGAGGCAAAAACGGAATCTGCTTGTCTTTCCTTTGTTTGGCCGTCATAGATCCCGCCGGTTCGTTCCGGCATCACTTCCGCAAAGGAACGGCGCGCCTGGTACAGCAGCTCTTCCCTATGGGCGATAAAGAGAACCCTGTTAAAGTTTCTTGCAAAAAAAGCAGCCAGATACGTTTTTCCCAGTCCGGTAGCCATGACCACCATCGCTTTGTCATAGCCTTCACTCATTGTTTTTTCCAATTCTTCGAGCGCGATTTGCTGAGCTGGACGCGGAACAATACCACCATAGGAAGCGACTGCTTCTTTTAGCACAAAAGAATCCCGTTTTTCGGCATCCTCGTATACCGGCATGGTTAGTTCAATCTCTTCCGTTTCCGTCCACGTCTTCACAAGGGAGGGATGAAGACGGTGATACTCCTCATACTCCCTTGCATAATCCATACAAGTCTCGCTGTTCAGGGGAACTGTCTGCTCATGGTAAAACAGGTGCATGAATCTGGTTTGCGCTTCTTCAAATGTCATGGGTGCAGCCTTGGCCTGCATCGCCAGATTCCACTCGACGCCATACGTTAAAGCGGACCGCGACAGATTGGATGAGCCAACAATCAAAACCCCATCGTTGTCTTCATATTGGAGGAGATACGCTTTGGGATGAAAAGATGTTCCGCCACTTCGCCACAGGCGTACCTCTATACGCGGGTTAATCTCAAGCAGTGCCTGCAGCGCATGTGGCTGCGTCACAAACAGGTAATCTCCAGCAAGCACCTTTACTTCTGCGCCGAGTTCGATTGCCTCTTTCAAATGCGGCTCAAGCAGGCGAACACCGGAGTACATGACAAAAGAGGTGAGTATGTAAATGGAGGAAGCTTTCTCCATCTCCCTCGTCATTTCTGTAAACAGATTTTCCGTAATAAGTCTGACGTCTGCCATTAATCTTCTACCTCATGAAGAAACAGCTTTTGCTCGAATCCTCCCCGCTTCTCCGCTTTGGATCTGCGAATCTCTTCCAGATCCCTCGGGGAAGCTCCGTGAACACGGGCGAGCGCATATACGACTTCCAATACATCCGCCAGTTCTTCCAGACTTTCCCGATCGGATTTAGCAGAGTTGTACTCGTCAAGCTCTTCCTGGCACTTTTCACGGAGCTTGACCAGGTACTCATCATCTGATAATACGCTGGTCGTATATCGTTTACCGGTTGCTGCGATAATTTCCGGTATCCGGTCTCGGATCAATTTGTTGTAGATCGGCATAATACATTCTCCTTTAGGGATACGGTACGAGATTGGGGATTGCTTTGCGGATTCCCCCACGCGGGTCGTCAATGTCTCCCTTGTAACGGGGAATCAAGTGTACGTGAAGATGCATCACTGTCTGTCCACCGTACTCCCCAACATTGACGCCGATGTTGTAGCCGTCGGGGATATATTCTCGATCTAGCAGTTCTTTTCCCTGCTTTATCAGCTCATGGATGGCCATGATCTCTTCATCAGCAGCGTCGAAGTAAGTGACCACATGACGTTTGGGTACGATCAACAAATGGCCTCGTTGAACCGGGTATTTATCATAAAAGGCAATGGCTTTGTCGTTTTCCAGGATGATTTTAAGAGACTGTGTATCGCAGAAAGGGCATTTCATCATTATTACCATACATCCTCCTCACTCTTTATATGCTCTGATAACAAGTTTACCTTATCCGGCAGAAGTTTGGTGTCGTGATCAGCAGTCATCCAGATTACAGCCATTTTTCTTCTTATGAATTGCCTCAACACGAATGGAGCTGTAACCATTTTCCCTCACAATTCCTTATGATCAGCATAAACAGGCTTGCGCTGATATGACGGATTACCATGATGCGGCAACCGCTCGACCGTCCCCTGGTTAATCCCGGGGGTTTTTGTTAAATGATCGACAACAGCAAAAAACCCTTGATTTCTCAAGGGTTTGACGAGCGACAAGTTTGCTATTGTCTTCTCCATTCGCGCCAGATCGCAGGGAATACGTTGGTCACATACCCTTTGAAGGTGATAAATGACTCCCCGGTCTGACGGACTTTATAGGGGATATCCACTTCACGCAAGCGGTATCCCTTACGCAAAATATTCATCGTCATCACTTGGGCGTAATTGTAATCGTGAATGATCTCCAGGTCCCTAAGGACTGATCGGGAGAAGGCGCGAAAGCCTGTCTGTCCGTCCGTGATCCATTGACGCAAAAGGATGACCTGCAATGCGGTGAAAAAATAGTTTCCCAGCCTCCTGTGCAGCTTCATGCCTTTCACCCGTCGCATGAAGCGGGAGGCCAATACATAGTCTGCCTGGCCGTCAAGAATCGGGGCAACCACACGCGGGATATGGTCCGCCGGGTACTCGTCGTCCGCATCGATCATCACAGCCAAATCCGCGCCCAATTCATAGGCTTTCTTCAGACCTGCTCGTACCGCTGCGCCCAATCCCCGATTGGTGGAAAAGCGAAGGATGTGCTCTACTCCTGCTGCCTTGGCCACTTCCTCTGTCCGATCCGTCGAGCCATCGTTTACCACCAACACTTCCACCTGGACATCATGCTGAAAATGTCTGGGTACCTTGCCGATCACACGGGCAATCGATTCTTCCTCGTTAAATGCGGGGATGACGATGATCAGTTTTTTCATGCTGTGTTCCACCATCCTGTACAAACGCTTCGTGTAATACTGGTCCTCTCGCATGGTTTGGAATCGGGACACCCAAGAGCGCGCTGATCGTGGCAGCGACAGATACGATGCTGCGGAACTCGTTTACTCGTTGTCCCTGCTTGATCATGGGACCATGCATCATGAAAGGAACGAATCGCTCTCCTTCATCGAGATGCCCATGTCCGCCAATCCCGTTTCCTTGTCCGTGGTCAGCCATGACAATAAACGCCGTATCATCCAAAAGCCCACGCTCTCCCAGCCAGGTGTGGAAGTCTGCGATTAACTTGTCCGCTTCATGAATCTTTTGCAGATATTCGGGGTAATGCACCCCCCGGCTGTGCCCCGTTTGATCGACGGCAATCATCTGGACGATAAACAGATCCGGTTGTTCTCGTTCATAGATCACTTTTGCCTGATTCATAATCTTGTGGTCAACGATATCGTTGTGTGAAACAGCCGTGAAACTCTCCACATCATCACCGAACGCATCAATCAGATGGGCGCAGCCGAACAGAATGCCTTTTTTCCCTTGCTTCTTCAACACATCGAAAATACTCTCCACCTTCACCCCAAGGCTCCACACCATGTTGGATCGGATGCCGTGCTCACGTGGATACGTCCCTGTGAACATGGAGGAGAAGCATGTCACGGTCCGGGCAGGATAGATCGTCTCCATCGTCTCATAAACTGTACCTTCCCGCATGAGTTGATGAAGGAATGGCGCATCCGCCTGATACAGCTTGTCCTTTCGGCAACCGTCAATCACCACGATCACCACTCGCTTGGCCAGGGGTTTTTCAGGAAGCTCATTTGGCGTGACATAATGCGGATACTCCTTGGGCTTCCAGTTAAACAGGAAACGATGAACCAGGTACGCGTACACGGCCAATATGATCGTGAAAACGAGTACCTTTCCTCCCGTTCCTCCCCCCGGCTCCGCCTGATAAAGCGCCGTAAACAGGATCAATTGCAGGGTGAATTTCGGTACCTGCTCCAGTACATTGCCGCTCGTCGAATCACTGTTGATCAAAAAGAGCCGCCATATCCGCAAAAAGTTCCACCAGGTGGTCCCGATCCGCAGGTGATAATAAAGCGTTCCCCAGAAAAAGACCGTAAAAAACACGTACATACCAAGCGCAAACCAGATGAGATTCCCATCCATTACACCAAACAGGATGCCGCCCGCAAGCAGGGGAACCAGCAAAAACCAGCGCAGATAAAGCGGAAAATCAAACAAGTAATACACCACAAAAACAGGCAGCATGTATACAAAAGCATGGAAAAAGGACGCTGCCTGCAGATCCGTCGCGTGGTACATCAAAAAAACGCCAAGCACAAACACGGGCGTGAATGTCTTGCCTTCGTTCAAGACATTCCAGCATCGTGCCATGACAACCTCGATTGCGGAAGCCTTCTTCATCTCTTCACTCCTTCCTCCCAAAACCAGTCAGCAAACAACCGGATTCCCTCTGAAAGCGATACCTGTGCTCGAAATTCCAGCTCCTGCTCGGCACGGGTCGTGTCAGCCCACGTGAGCGGCACATCGCCAGCAGGAAGGTCTCTCCACTCAATCACGGCACGTTTGCCTATTGCCTTCTCCAGTTCTGCCACCAGTTTCTCCAACGGAACCACGCACCCATTCCCCAGGTTATAGGTTCGATTCACAGCTTGGGGACGAAAGCAGGCGCGGACAATGCCGTCGGCAATATCTGACACATAGGTGTAGTCTCGTCCCATTGCGCCCCGGTACAAGGTAATCGGTTCTCCATTCATCATCTTCATGACAAATTTCCAGAGAGCCATGTCCGGTCGTTGCTCGGGGCCGTATACCGTAAACGGGCGAACGATCGTCACAGGCAGATGATACAGCCTCTGATAGGTGCGGCAGTACATCTCGGCCGCTGCCTTCGCTGCGGCATAAGGCGAGACAGGCTGCAGCTCATCATCCTCCCGGCAAGGACGATTGACAGCCGGTCCGTATACGGAGGAAGAGGAAGCAAAGACAAACCGGGATACTCCGAACTGAGCAGCCAGGGAAAGTACATGAACCGTCCCCTTCACATCCACGTCCACGTACTTGGCAGGATGGACAAGCGACGGTTGAACCCCCGGCATGGCAGCGAGGTGAATCACGCGATCAGGCTGAAAAAAATGAAATACCTTTTCCAACTCCGAAAAGGTAAGGATATCGACATGGCGCCATTGCACATGCGGCAACTTCAACAGCTTGTTCAGGCGCTCCTTTTTCCATTTGGGATCATAGTAGGGGTCGAGTGAATCCACGATGAGAACCTGATGATCGTGAAGTTTTTCCACGACATGGGAGCCGATAAAACCGGCTCCCCCTGTAATTAATACCTTCATGCTTTTACTTCCTTTGTCTGTACAGTCTGTTCACGTGTCTTCCCTTGCGGCAGTTCAGGTTTGTGCTCTCCGCGACCGCGCAGCAGCAAATACAATACCAGGAAATATCCCCAATAAATCAAGAACTCTTCGAGCGAAGGTGAGGACGAGTACCCGAACAGCGCCTTCAGGAAAATACCAACCTGCCCGGAAATGAGCGGTTCTTGACCGTGATCCCGGATGTAATGTTCTTCATCGATGGGATGCTCCGGCATAAACCACGTCAGATCATACAATTGCGGCGTCACAGAGCCGATGACATGCATGTCCTGAAGGATGGAAAACCCCTGGACGAATAATCCTGCGGCGATCAAAACGATAAATACACCCGTAATCTTGAAGAACGTCTTGAGCTGAATCCGCATCGTGCCTTTGAAAAAGAAGTAGGTCACGACAGCAGCCAGAAGGATACCGGCAAATGAACCCCATGTCTGCATGGCTTTGCCGATGTCTCCGCCCGTAATCGCGGCGAAGAAAAAGACAGTCTCCACACCTTCGCGAAGAACGACGAGAAAAGCGTGAACCACCATGCCGACGACATTACCGGTGGTAATAAACTGGCTGTATTTTCCCTGCAACTTGCCGGAGACTTCCTTGGATTGCTCCGCCATCCAGAACACCATTTGGGTCAGCAAAACTCCGGAAACGAGCATGATCCCTGCTTTCATATAGTTCTGGGAACCCATTGAGGCGAACCCGTCCAGCACGACCTGGAAGAGCAGTGCCATCCCCAAAGAGGCAACAATCGCGAGCGATGCGCCGAGCCAGACGTGCTTGACGTACTCCGGATGATCTACCCGCTTTAGATACGAGGTAATAATTCCGACGATTAACAATGCCTCCAGCGCTTCTCGAAAGGTAATCAAAAATGCTTGCAATTCCACCCCGTTCACCTCCGCATGCTGTCATGAACCTGCTACTGCCCGGTCTTGATCAGTCTGATCCACTCTTGTCTTTTATCCTGACGAACTTCGTATAATACGATGTCATGGTACGTGGGATAGAGCCACTCACTTCCCCGAAATCGGGCTGCTTCCTTCACATATTCCTTCAGCTGTTCATTGTGAAATCCGTCCAATACGCGATCTGTCAAATAAACATGATCGGGCAGCACGGAATACGCAAGGATGGAGGCCTGAAAATCGGACCACTTCCTGAGCCGGACAGTTGTAACAGAAGGATAAAGGTAACGTATGACGCGTTCTTCTTCATACGTATAAATGATACTCGATTCACCACGATCAGCTTGTGCCACATAATGGGCGAGTTGTGCCATTGGTGAATCCGTCACTGGCTGCTCACGGACCTGGATGACACCCACGGCAGCCGTACTTGCGGCCAGTGCTGTCAACAAGATGGGGGAGAACCGCCTCCACTGCTGCAAGCCCCAGACAATGCCCCAGATCAATGGAATCATCAATGGCAGGATATGACGAGGCTTCTCGACATTCTGGGCAAAAAAGGCCCAGAGGAGATAGGGAACGATCCACAGGAAAAGCAACACGATGTGTTCCTTGTTCCCTGTTTGTAACCAGCGCGTCTTTCCTGCCGCTATTCCACCCCCCGTGATTCCCGCACAAACAAGAATCAGGATGAGATAGCTGAACCATGAGTTCTGCTCGTTCCACGGCGCACCCAGCCCGGCGGCAAACCAATGCCGCCCAATCCAATAGAGAAGTCGCTCTCCCGCATGGCTTCCTGTGTACGCTCCTCCCCAATCGGAAAAATGACCTTCTGTGAATGCTGCTGCCAACCTCCAGAAACCTGTGAGGCTTCCCACATTCAGCACCAATCCGTACAGCCACAACAGATTGACCAATAATGAAGAAACGATTGCACTGACAACATCGCCGTACCGCCGGGTATCCCTGCCGTACACGTACAATGCCCAGGCAAACACGGCTCCCAATGGCAGGTACGAGATCCTCACGCCGTACAATAAGCCCAGCAGGATTCCCGAGAACACCAGTACCAGTGCCCGCTTTTTCTCCGCCAAACCAGGGTCAACCACGACCAATGAGGCAGCTACGAGCCAAACAGCCAGCAAATTACCGAAGCTGTCCGAAAGCGGTTGGGTTCCCAAGACCATGCCAAGCGGGTTTACTGCCCAAAGAACCGCCACCCAGACAGCTGTCCGCTGACGGCTGCACCGCTTGACAATCGAATACAGCGGGAACACTGTGCAAGCGTTCGCAAGAGCAGATAAAAGGGACAGCGCCAAAAACGGATTCGCGATCAAACGCGCGAAGCCAATGGCAACCAACATGTATACCGGATAGCCGGGAAAATGCGGCTGCATCAGCGACAGATCGTAATTGTCCACGCCAAGGGCGAAGTCAACATCATCCCAGCCAGCCGGTCCATGTGCCAGAAATGGCAGGCGGATCACAAAGGCCAAGCACGCGATTCCAAACGGAAGCAGGACATTCATCTCTTATGTGCGCCGTTTTTGCATCGTTCGAACAACGATGAACAAGATCACGAGCACGATCAGGACAAGCGGCAGCCAATTCTTTAGATTGTCTGTTATGGTGGGGGTATCATTCCCCACTTCATTTCCCGGACCTTGCCCAGGTGTGAAATGCCCCACTTTCAATTCAGGCATGTTGAAAAATGTCTGAAGGCTTTGCAAGATCTCATCCTTGTGAGTGATGAGCGCCTGCTGATCCGGTTCCTTTACGCCAACCCCGAACAGCCCGGGATTCCCCAACGCCTGCAGTGTCAGATCAAAACTTTCCCGTACTTTCTGATCCAATGCCGCATCTTTTCCCTTGATGACAGGGGAAAGGGCATCATAGGTAGCCAACGCTTTGGCAAGCAGCAGTTTGCTCTGCTGATAGTTGGCGAATTCCTTCTCCGCGCTTTCCAGGCGCCTTGCAACGTTTAACACAAGCGTCTTCTGGTACGCACTGATTGCAGCCTGTTTATCCTGCGCCAGCAACGCTTGCGTGATCGCCTGACTCGGCTCCGGCCCCATGTGCATGTCCAGTTCCTGTTTGATGCTCTCAAAGGTCTTGGAAGCTCCTGCGTAGTCAGCCGGCGTTTGATTCAGTTTTGCCACGACTTGTTTGTAGTTCTCCGCCACAGCCTCTTCGTTTGGATTGCCGTATGAATACGCGAACGCCGCATGCGGCACAAGCGTAAACACCGCCAATAACAAAGCAAAGAGGGAGGACATGAACTTACGTACATAAGACATTACCCAGCCCCCCTGCAAATCCACTTTTCTTATTCTGTTACATTATTTCCCGTATTTTTCAAGCAAGTCGAGCACAGGCTTGATCTGTTTGAAACTCTCATCTGCTTTTGCCTTGTCCTGAGCTTTTACGGCGTCAAGATACTGCTGCGCAAGTTTCTGGAGGGCATCCGCTTTCTCCGCACTGCCGAGAGCCTTCGGCAGATCCGTCTTGATCATATCGATGAACAGAGCTCCTTCGAGCGCGGTGATTGCTGCCTTGTCGTTGCCCCAGTTTTCAACAGACGCTTCATATTCACTCTTGGCTGTCTTCGCAATCGCGCGCACATACGCTTGATTGATTGTGTCGCCTTTGACGTTTTTCACGTCGTTGGAGAGATCGAACTGGCTGTTAATGAAATCCGCATCTTCTTTGTCGTGTTTCTCCAGGTAAGATTGCAGAGATTGGAAGAACGCCCAGCCTTCTGCCTGACCTACTCTCGCGTCATCCGCCTTGCCTTCTTTCACCAGTTTCTCAATCTTGTAGGCGTATCCTTTTTCAGCGCCCGATGCCAGGTAGAATGCTTTCATGATGGATTTGTCGACGACTTGCTTGCCAAGGTTAAACGCGAGATTGTCGCCTTTTTCAATGGCGCCTTCCATCTCGGCAAAACCAGCGTCAATTGCGCTGACGAGTTGTGTTTCATACGCATTGTCGCGCTTCTCGATCATCGCTTTCAGCACGCCGTTATAATATTCTTTTGCTTCGCCCAATTCTTTTTTCGCTTCGTCTTTGTTGGCGAATTGATCATTTGCTCCCTTGAACTCGTTGCGAATGGAAAGGAACGCTACTTTTTGCAGCAATTTATCGCCGATCTGGGCAACAACTTTTGCCGGCAGCTGACCGTCCTTGCCTGCGTTCAAAGCAGCAGTGATTTGTTCATTTACTTGTGCACTGTTCGCTTCATCCATGGATTGAACATGAGATTTTAATTTTTCGTCGTACAGTTTGATCGCTTTGTCCCAATCCACTTGTTCTGCTTTCAAGACTCCTACCAGTTCTTTGGTTGCACCGACAAGATCAGCAACCGCAGATTTCTTGGCCTCCTCTTGCGCAGCCGGTTGTTGTGTCGTTTGGGTCTGCGCATTGTCTTGAGGCTGCGCCGCAGGCTTGTCACCGCATCCAGCAAGCAGCAGGCTCATGACCAAAGCAGTCGTGGAAAGAACTTTTACCGGTTTCATGTTACGAAGTCCCCCTAAGGTGCGTTTTATTGATAATCATTATCACTCTCAGCAAAACTCATTGTAAAGATAATGAGACTCGTTGTCAATTAGCAAAGAAAAAATTATCGGCCAATCGCTATATAATCGAACCCCATCTGCTCCAGTTTCGCTCGTTGATAGAGAGAGCGAAAATCAAACATAACCTTGCGCGACAAGGCCTGAGCTACTCTGTCCAAATCAAGTTGGCGAAACGATGGCCAATCTGTGACGATTACGATTCCGTCCTGGCCGGCCGCTGCTTCGTACTCGTCTTCGGCGTAGAGACACGCATCTCCCCACAGCTGCCTGGCCTCATCCAGCGCCTGCGGATCATACAGCGTCAGTTCTGCCCCCAACTGCAGCAGTTGGTTGATGATGGGAATTGCCGGGGATTGGCGCATGTCGCTGGTTCCCCCTTTGAAGGCTGTTCCCAGCACGCCAAGTTTGATGCCGTCCAGGGTGTTGTAATAATCGCTGATCTTCTGGACAGCGTAGCGATGCTGCATGTGGTTGCTCTCCATCACTGCTTCGATGATCGGAAGCGGCATCCCCCTCTCGCGGAAAAAGTGCGCAAAGGCTGCCGTGTCCTTTGGCAGGCAGGAGCCCCCGTAACCAGGACCCGGTTGAAGATAAGCCGGACCAATACGAGGGTCCTGGCCAATCGCCCGAGCGATTGTCAAGACATCTGCACCGACCAGATCACACACTCTGGAAATCTCATTGATAAACGCTACCTTCATCGCCAGAAAGCTGTTTGCGCTGTATTTGATCATCTCTGCTGTCTGAAAGTTGGTATAGATAAACGGTACCTCGCGTTCAATCAACGGCTGATAGATCCGCTGCAACCGCTCGATTGGAGCAGAGCGATCCGTCCCGATCACAACGCGATCAGGCCGCATAAAGTCGGCGATGGCCGATCCCTCCCGCAAAAATTCAGGGTTGGTCGCCACCTCAAAAGAACAAATGCCCGCCAGCCGTTCCCCGAGAAATTCCTTCACTCGCTGGGTCGTGCCCGGCGGGACTGTGCTCTTGATCACGATCAGTTTGTCTTCCGTCATGTGTTCGCTGATGGTGGACACGGCTGCGAACAGGTCGGACAGTTCGACGCTGCCATCAGAGAGACTGGGGGTTCCCACCGCGACAAAAATGACATCAGCGGATCGAATCGCAATGGAAGCATCGGGTGTAAACGTCAACAGTCCCTTCTGCATACTCTGGGCCATCCATTCTTCCAGTCCCGGTTCGTAGAAAGGAACCTGCCCTTTGTTCAGCGATTCGATCTTCTCCTTGTCCACGTCGGTACAAACGACAGGCCATCCAAAAGCAGAAAGGCCGACCGCTGTTGTCAAACCGACATACCCCGCTCCCAACACGGCAACCTTATCCATTGCTCTCACCTCTGTTCCGATTCTTGCTGATCCAACTTCTCAATTCGCTCCATGGTATGGGGAGAGCGATCCACGCCCACAGCCCTGCCAGATAGGAAAAGGCAAACTTCCATCCGTGAGTCAGCAATGCCACCTCGTATGCTTGCTGCCAGCCCACACCAGCAGTCACCAGCGAAAACGTCATGACACTCTCATACGTGCCCAACCCGCCAGGCGTAAAATGAAACAGCTGCCCTGCGATCGTCATGCTGTTTACCCAGAGACCTTTCAGTACGGAAAGATCGATGGACAAGGCATTCGTCACTCCCAGCACAACAAACGCTTCCAGCCCCCAGCTGGCAGCAATCGCCGCACAGATGAGCCATCCTTTTGGGCCCGTAAAGGCTGTTTTGACGATCTGCACATGTTTTTTCAGCAAGGACTTTTTCATCCCCCAGCGGAGCAAAACAACCAGACCTGCTGCCCCGATACCAGCGACCAGAAACAGAGTCGTCCACGTGTATGCAAGCCCCATCCAGAAGACGCCGATCCCCGCATATGCCGCCAGTACCAACAGATCAAGCGATCGCATCACCACGACAGAATGCAGGGATTCATCCCACTGCACATCCTTTTCTTTCGCCAGCAATCCAATTCGCACGGCGTCCCCTGCCTTGACGGGCAAAACGTGATTGATGAACAAACTGTAGAATTGCGCATACAAAAAGACAGAAAACGCGACATCCTTATTCACATACCATTTCCAGGCAAACGCTCTGAGACAAAAGGCCATCCCGTAGAGGAGCGCCATCCCCGCAAGCGTAAACGGATGGTGAAGCAATGTGAGGAGCTGTCTGTTTATCGCCTTCAGATCCAAAAAGAACACGCACAATCCCACAAATGCGGCAAACAACATCAGTTTACACACAAAAAAAAGCAGACGCTTCCCCATACTCATCATGTCCCTCTTCCCGCCTGGATGTTTACGCACGTCCTACTACCATCAGAAAGATTATAAAGATCATAAAGGCAGTTCGCAATGATTCTCAGCTTCCCCCTGATTTTTTTTGCCGGACCATAAAAAAACCCCCTGCGTTCCCAGGGGTTACAGTCTGTAGACAAAGTCCGCGGTGTCATGTGTGATGGTTTCCGCTCAAATCTCGCTGGCACATTGTATTGGTCACTTTGTGGGAACGTACGAGTTTGGCAACGAGCAATCTGGAGTGAAATGCATTGAATTTGTGCGGGAGAATAAAATGAACGGATTTGCGGCGAGGCATTGGCACCAAAGCCTTTTTACAAGTATCAGATACGGATTTATAGTACAAGGTATCAATTGTAGGCGAACAGACAGGGGATTTCCCTGTCTCAGACTGAAGACAAACAGTTCATTGAATAAGCGTCCATAAGAAAATGATTTCCAGGCCGGAAGGCCTGCACATTCATCAACCGATGCGGAAGACAATGTGCATCGCATGGAGGGATGGGCCAAGCGAGCTCCTTTGACGACCGACTCAGCGGAAAAACGAAGACGCGGGGACCAACAGGGGACACAAGTCTCACTTCATCGAAACACCCAGATGTTTGTCCCCTGCCCGCGTCTCGTTTTGGAGCGGACTTCATCCGCTTCTGTGCTGGGCGTCAAGCGAGCGAGCGGGCCCGATCTCCCATGCGCCGCGAACTTTGTCTACACGCTTGGATTTCTCTGTCTGATCTGGTTTCATCTTAATTAATTGCTATGTGAACCTCCTGCTCAGCCAAACTATTTCAGTACATAGGTGGCCAAAACACTCTGCAGCTCGTAAATATCGAGTGACTTGTTAAACTGTTTTTGAATGGGAGCCGGACTGCCGGAAATCCAGATTTTTAATTCAGCATCCAAATCAAAGGTACCCGCCGTTTCAATACTAAAATGAATGATGCTTCTGTACGGGATGGAATGATATTCCGTCTTTTTGCCGGTCAATCCTTGCTTATCAACCAGTATCAAGCGCTTGTTTGTAAAGATGAACATATCACGAATTAATCTGTACGCTCGTTCAACATTCTCACCGTTGGCCAGGATTTTGCCAAATTCTTTTTGAACCTCGGCAATATTAACCTCAGAAGCATTCCCCATCAAACCATCAAGCAGTCCCATTGTTATTCCCCCCGATCGTTCCAATTCCATTTTATACCCTCAATATCGGATGAATTCTTTCTCTTTTTTAGATGAATTCTTTCTCTTTTTTATATTTAAGGAAAACTCTTGAAATTTCAAGGGTTTTGGCTTGTGTGTAATGGTGAGCAGGGCTGGGTTCGGACCACGAGATGATTTGGCCAAGAGAGTCCGGTTAAACCGATGCCGTTTTCATTATCACCTGGACGTACATCACCACTCAAAAGAAAAAAAGCTGCCGAAACAATTTGGCGGCTTAATAATAATTACATCACTTTACATTACGGAAGTTTTTGTGGCTTGGCTTGCCGTGATCATGAGGAAGATTGCACTAAGTATGTGCATGACCATCCCAACAAAGGGAATCCACCCAATTAGGGACGTGACAATACCCAGAACAGAACCATGAAACGGTTCCTCGTTCTTCTTAGAGAGCACCAGGGTAATAATGTGCAAGACATTGTTTCACCTTGAAGTGAATCGAACCAGGAACACCACCGCGTATACCGCCTGCAAAGGATGGTTTTGCCATTCTTTGATGGGTAGGAGAAACCTCGATGCCATAGAGCTGCTGCAGATGATCCTGGATGTCACGGGTAGACACACCCTTGGCATACCAGGCAATAATTCGTCACGTTCGTTTGGTTCTTTTTGACGATGGTCGGCTCAAACTCATCGGACCGGTCACGCGGAACCTGAGTGTCTATGTCACCGTACTCGGAACGCACCTTTTTCTTGCTGTAGCCGTTCCGGCTGTTCGTGGTTTTCTTGTTTTTCGTGTCGTGCTTTGCGTAGCCAAGAACGTCTCCAGCTCGGCTTCCAGCATTTCCTCAAGGGTCTCGGCAAACAACTCCTTCAGGGCCGACTGGACGTCTTCCACCGATTGCATGTTCTTTTCCTTGATCCACTGCTTGAGTTGCTCTTTGGAAATCAGGCTTCATAGGCTCTCCCAACCTTTCTTTGCATTCATTGTACTCTATTTTGAAGGTTAGGAGTTTACACAAAATAGTTTATAGACTCTTACGTGACCATAGGGATGGATACGGAATAGCTAATATTGGATGGCAAGTCTCATTTTTTTCGAAATATACACTTTTTTGGCACGGTTCACTTGTAAAATATACTGGAAAAGCGAACACTGGCGAATACGAGGAAAGGACAAGATTCCTGCTATTCTCCTCCCATTTTATCTTTGCACAACCTTTTTTTGTAGTGGCCCAAACAATCTTCCCATTTTATAATTTTTACTTTGGAGTTATCTCCATGATTATAAAAAATGGTTTTGCAATGAAATAGTGATATTTATGCAATCTATTCTTATCTAATCTTCCACATTCTACGTTTACATTGAATTCTTCATGATTATTAAATACCTCATTTATTTTTTCTTTAATTTTAGGAATAAGACCATCTTCATGATATATTCCCCTCTCATCTGTAAATGGAGAATTTTCATTCTCTAACTCAAGAGATTTTCTAATTAACCCCAGCTCCTTCCTTTTTCCTGGCACATGTAGGTACTTTGCGATGTTATGAGTATATATTTCTTGGCGATCTATTAATTTTTCATAGTTCTTATCAGCAATGTAATGTGATATAAAAAGTACTTGATACTGTTGAATCTTTCTATTTTTTCTTTCCTGTATTTCTTTTACTATTTTTAAACGAGATAGAATGTCCTTGAGTATCCTAACCTTAACACCACTACTTTCCTTCTTTCCATTCAATTCATCCCCATACAATATTTGCGTCATAAATAAATGTTTAAATTCCATAATTACTTCCACTCTATCTTCTATGTTTCCCTTTCCAGTTAGTAATGCTAAATCAATTGGTTTACTTTTTAATACTGCTTCTTTCGGAAAGAACGAAGTCCATCTAGTATAGCCACCGTTATGGTTTTGATTGGCTAAGTAATATCCTAATCGGTCTCTGAATGTATCTTCACTTTGTCCTGAAATGCTTAAATATGCTAATTCATTTTCATGGAAGGGCATATTTTCAAGGGCATTCTTTAGTACATTAATATTAAAGTTAGACACAATTATCACTTCCCCATGTAAAAGAGCTGTCTGCCTTATTAAATATTAATCATCAATCTATTTATTTATCTCTTAACAAGAAATCGTCGTATTCTTTACGTGTCTGTTCGTCACAACCATAATTAATACAAACGACTCTCCCTTCGTATTTTCCCCATGAGGAAGAATCAAATAAGTCACCAACTAATAGATCAAATTTCTTTATCAACCGTTCTAAAGTTGAGTAATCAGGTATTTCTGTCACCGCCGGGATATAAATGACCTAGGTTCGCCGGAATGAAAATGACCCACCCTTAGCGAATATATCCCCTTCGAAAATAGTCCGCCAAGACAACTTCGGAGGGAGACACATGCTAAGGAGTGGGATAGTGATATCGTTACATACCATGAGGGCAGAAGGCAAGAGTATTCGTGAAATTGCCCGTCTAACGGGGCATTCTCGAAATACAGTTCGCCGATATCTCCGGGGTGAATTCTCCCCCGAAAAGGGAACCCGTAAATCTCGTGGTTCCAAGCTTGATCCGTATAAACCGTTCCTGCAGGAACGTCTTCAAGAAGGTATCTATAACTGCGAGGTTTTATTCGATCTTCTACGAGAAAAGGGGTATACCGGGGGACGTACCATCTTGAAAGACTATGTGAAGGACTTCCGTCCTCCCAAACAAGTTCCCGCTGTTCTTCGTTACGAGACGAAACCTGGTGAATATGCACAGGTCGACTGGGGACTGTGTGATTACGTAGATTTGGACGGTACAGTCCGAAAAGTGCCGGTATTTGTCATGGTATTGGGGTACTCTCGTTCCACCTATATAGAGTTCACTAAGCGTTGTGACATTCACAGCTTTCTTCGTTGCTTGATTCATGCTTTTGAATATTTTGGGGGCATCCCAAAGGTAATGCTGACCGACCAGATGAAAACCGTCGTACTGGGCATGGGAGATGATCGAAAACCTCGCTGGCATCCGCTTTTTGCCGACTTTGCTGCAGCGATTGGGCTTGTTCCAAAAGTATGCAAAGTTCGACGCCCCGAAACAAAGGGAAAAGTGGAACGAGGCGTTCAATACGTAAAAAACAACTTTCTTCCTGGCAAACGCTTCGTTGATTTACAGGATCTCAATCAACAAGCCCTTTTCTGGTGCGAGAAGATTAACCGTCGCATTCATGGAACAACCGGCGAACGTCCCACTGACAGACTCCGTGACTAAAATCTAGTTCCAGTCAATAATTTTTCAATAAAGAATTTTAATCGTGGGGTTGATTGAAGGACTCATTGTATGATCTTAATTAAGTGATCGTTACACACTACATCAATTCCGCTCTGAATCGTCAGTAATAAACCTTGTTTTTGATGTTAGTTGCTTAGCATGTTTAATAAACCGTATTATTCTGTCAACAGCTCCTCCAAAGTCCTCTTTTATCTCATGCTCCCAAATACGTAAGATATGCCAGCCCTTACTTTCATAGAAACTAGTTACTTCATTGTCCCTCAACCTATTTCTTGCTATTTTTCCCCTCCAGTATTCTTCATTAGTACTGGGTATTTTTCCATGAATCTTACAACCATGCCAAAAGCATGAATCTATAAATATAACAATCTTATATTTCTGAATCGCAATATCTGGTGAACCGAACAGTTTTTTTACGTTTTTCCGAAATCGGATACCTTTTTTCCACAACTCCTTTAATACAAGTACTTCTAATTGTGTACCTCGTGAACGAATGGCTCTCATGTTTTGACTTCTAGCTTCCTTGGATACGTTATCAACCATTGTATCCCACCTTTAGATCACATTAAGGATAACCAAAATTATTAATATGCCGGTCGTTTTGCTATAGATATAATACAAAAAGTGCAACATATGAGCACTGTTGCACTTCAATAATTATTAAAATAAATAAGGCGGACATGAAGATAACAAACAAACGATTGCCATTGTCTGATCCTAATGCTATGGACATACTCGTTGTTTACTATCTTTTCTACTTTTTTTCATTCAAAACAATTTGATAAGATCGTAGGAAAATTTCTTACTCGAGTAAGATCATCTTCTAACACTAAAATCCATATAAAAAGTTTCGTCGTCTATCTTATAAATGGTGACATTTTTACGACCGTATCTGTCAAGATCTTGTGTATGAACCTTGCTCCCAAGATCAAGACCCAATCTCTTTCTGAAATATTTTCCAAGAATACTGTTGTCATGATGAGTTTCTATCGCCTTGTTATTACTTTGAGCAATGGTACAAATAAAACTCTCACCATCATCCGTAATCATTGTAAATTCTTCACCTCGATCAGGGAAAAAATTAGGATTGTTTCTGTGGACTTCAATCGGAACCGGAATATAGGCCTGATTTGGCTCCCTTCCAGGCCTTTGTCCCCAATTCAAACCAGCCCTTTCATGGACTTCATTATCACGGCTTTGCGTTAATGGCAATTCGACTTTATCACACTCTCTAACGACCGAGTGTATGGCAGAAATATCAATTTCATTATCGTGTGGTTTCCGTTGATATCGCATTTTAAAAAACTCAAACACGTCGGGGTCTGTACATTCCATTAGATAATCAGAACTTGGAAATGCCTCTCTAACATGTTCCGGATCAGCAGTAACCATCATCTCCTGATAATCTCTAAATCCATTCCAAGACAAGTTAGCCGAACCCACAAAAGCAATTTCAGTAGACGATTGATTCTCCGACCAAATTAATGCCTTAATATGTATCGGCGGTGTTCCATTGAAATATCTTACTCGAAGACGACCAGTTGTACGTGTTAAATTAATATACTCATTATGATCCCAAATTGTAATGGGGTCCTGTCTAGCCATACCAATAATAAGGTCAATTGTAATATCCCTATACGTATATAACAAATGATGAATAAAAGCGGCAGAAGCATAACCTGACAGTGCAATTAAATGACGTTTACCACTCTGATACGGTCGTTCCACTACTTCAGTATAAAGATTTGGCCAAAAAGGCATAAAAACCCAACCCTTTCAATACTTGAAGATGTGTGAAAATAAAAAAACTATTACCTCCATTTACCATAATAAAATTCCAATCTTATTATCCTATGAATTTTATTTTTAGGCAAATATAAAAAGCTGTCTGGTCCTTGCCGACTTCTCTTGCCTCTATTAAAAATACTTACAAAGGGAGCGAAGCTGCTGAATTCTAATCTGATTTTTAAACTCAGCTTTCTTTGGCCTAACCATCCTTATAAAATTAAGGTTGTTTTTTCGACTTGGACGGAATCTATTCTCTTAAACCATGTGGATATAAATTAAAGGATTGTTCTGTTGAAATATAATATAAAGGAGGAACGATCGTACTTCCGTCGATCGTTCCAAAGATTGAACATATTGCTTAAAAATTTTAATACGACTCAAAAAAGCTAGTCGATCCATGATTTATATGGTATTCCCGTTAGATCAAGGCGATACGTCAGTTGTATAACAGCCTCTGGAAGTTTGCCCCCAACGAAAGACTGCATCGTGATTCGAGGAAAAGCATTATCTACAATATACTCGCGCATCTCCAACAGTTTGTAAGTTTCTAATCTTGCAGAGCAACCTGCTTCAAAACCGTACCTAGCAAGCCCATCTTCAAGACTTTTCATGTCGAATCCCTTATTTGCAAGTTGAATAACAATATCATCTATTGACTCACCCATAGGTGAAGATTCAAATCGGCAAAATATTAGAGAGAGAGATTTGCTTGATTTACTTTGCAACTGAAACTGTCCTGAGACTGAAATAATTGATTCATATCTCATAGTAGTTGATTTAACCTCATATTCCATAGTTTCAGTTGCAATATCATGCACTCCGGTTTTTCCCCCTCCTGTCCAAATGGGATTCAGACCTTTGTCTGATAGATATCTTAATGTAATTAACTCCCCCAATACACCGTGAGCAGACTTATTAGTCACACTGTTGCCGAGCAAGTTTCTCCATTTCTCCCACCAGCTGAAGGGGGATTCTAGTAACCTTTTTCGATCTTCTCCGTTTTTTCCAGGGTCAACAAATTGAGAGCAAATTGCCGAAAACTCCATCCTTAATTCATTATCTTGACTGGTTAACATAAGCAGATTTAGAGATTGGTTCTGAATAAACATTGGAGCAGTCCAGATTCTTGCACCTGAAAACCGTTCTGATATTTTCATTTCCTCATCTATTGGAATCCCAACGCCGTATTCGTTCCCAAGTCGAATTACCCATGCCTCATAAGGGGAGGGCAAACAGTCAATTTTAATAGCGCTATTATTTGTGGATAAAGCAAATAGTTTTCTAATTTCCTGATTTAAGTCCATTTTCTCCCTCTGAATAATGGTTTATTAAAAGTGCTTGGATAAATTTTTTGCCAATGCATAAGCTAATAATGGCGGCACAGCATTGCCTATTTGTTTAAAAGCATCACTCATTGCACACTGAAAAAGAAAATCATCAGGGAAAGATTGCAACCTAGCTGCCTCCCTTACAGAAATTCCTCTAGGTTCCCAAGGGTGAATGTGGCTGTAAGTATCTACACTTAAATGTGCAACTAATGTATGCGAGGGTTTGTCAGGATTAAGTCGTTTCCACTTATCATGAAATTTCTCTCTGTCGTACGGTGGAACAATTTTTTTTCGCAATAAACGATACCGTTCAGGATGATTTGCTTCCGAAATTCCCTCTATTGCACACGCTTGTTCAAGCAAATTTTCGGCTATTTCCGCAGCTGCCGGAAAATCATCTTCAGCCTTCATTCTTTCAAAGATTCGATAATCTCTGGGTGTTCGGCGATACCCATGGCCCGATACTTGATTCATCGAAAATCCAGTCCATTCTCTCATTGTAGCTTGGTAGTCGTTTAAGGGTGGACTAGAATATTTTAATAATGTGGTTGGTTCAAACAATCTATACTTAGAGTTTGAAGACGGAAACAAACTGGGCAAATCCGATAAGGCATCATAAACAGTTACCCATGGCAAAGCCTCGTCCAGTGCGTCGGGCGGAGGCGAAAAGTATTTATTAGATAATAACTTTTGAGTTCTTTGTTTGTAAACGCCAATTTTCCCATCTATAGAGCGATGGGTTGGAGTCGGGAATGTCGGTTCACTGCCTTCTGATTTTTTTAATGCGATAATGAACATCCTCTCTCTAATTTGGGGGACGCCGTAATCTGCTGCGTTTAAAATACTCCATTTTGCAAAATATCCGTTCTGCTCAAGAATTTCGCATACATGCTCCGGCACATTAAGTCCGCCATAATTGATTGATTCCGGAACATTTTCCATTACAATTGCTCGTGCATCAAGTTCCAATGCTAATCTAAGAAAATCGTTGTACAGTTGGCCTCTAGAATCGTTGAGATGCTCGCGATCTTTCCCTAATGATCTCAATTTGCTTCTGCCGACTTGAGAGTACGCTTGACAAGGCGGTCCACCAATAACCACAAGCCCTTTACTGGCAGGAACTGATTTAAAAACCGATCCATCACACTGCGTAATATCTCCACATTGATGGCGATTTTCCTCGCCAAATCGCCAACTAAGATTATAGGATGCTGTTGCAACCGCAACATTTGAGATGTCCAAACCACCTCCAATAGAATAACCGGCAGAACGAAAGCCAAGTGCCAGACCGCCGCATCCCGAAAACAAATCTATGACTGCCGGCAAGCGTTCATTGATTGCCGATAAGGTCATTAAATAATTCTTTGACATAACCTTCTTCTTCACCTTCATACAAAGCTGGTTCGATCACTGAGAGACGGGCAGTATTAAGTTTCATTGCCCTTCTGAACAACTTGGTGCCCCTCCCTCTTAATTCGAGTTCAAGTTCACCATATTTACGCATCAAGACCCTGCAAAGTTGAACCCTATATCCAAAAGGGCCGGAACGTTCGACCAGTTGTACAATTTCATCAGTTGTATTACCTTCTAATATCTTCATAGTTTTCTGTTCGTCGCCTTGCCACGACAAATGGATATACCACCAAAGTGTTTTTAGCCAAATTCGCCTAGAATTGGCATAAAATCTTTCTTCTAATGAATTACGCTTCCATCTCCAAAAGACAATATCAGGGATAACCTTTATTCCTAAATATATCCACATGCTATCGTTTGAAGCTTTGCTCTCAGTTAAATTGAATTCTCGTTTTAAAAGAGTGTATAGTCCTATACCGAAGCGAAGGTCGAATTGATACTCTTTGCCTTCTACGGTATCAATACCCAGATCAGATTTTACGGTATTAAAAAGGTCTAGCAAACGCTGTCTGACAGGTTCAAATTCCGGCGGAGCATCCCACTTTACCATTTCTATATTTGTCCAACTGGCAATTATCTGTCGCAACTCTGACTTATGGAGACTCTTCCATTCAATCATAGGAACCCACCCATTTTCCTATCAAGATACGTGCGCAGAGAAAAAGCAAGGTTTTCCGAAGAACTTGTATCCAATTCAAATGTCTGAATAAAATATTGGATTGCCATACAAACACTTCCTCTTTCAACATCTGTTCCTTCCATAATGTCTTGCAGAGGGACCTCGGATGCTGCTTTTTCTATTATGATTTGTATAGCTGAAGCAATTATTTCCTTCATTAAAGGAGAAAGTTTCTTTCTATCTGTTGATTCTAAGAATCTATAATCGGGATGGTTTTCGTTTAAAATTATTCTAACATTCTCATCATCAAATGGATCAGTTCTGGGATCTCCCCAATTACACTCAACGCGCCACAACGGTCCATTTTCTTTGTAGGAGAAAATAGGAAAAATCGATCCTTTGCCCGATAAATGAAAAATTGTCGTTCCTAAGTCTCCCAGCAAAACCCCAGGTTTTTGGGCTAAGTGTCGTTCTTCTTCATTGAATGTTCCTTGCTTTTTTAAATATAAAATAGTTGTAAGTTGAAATCGCTCACGCAAAAGTCCTGCTGGAAATTCACCCGAAACGGTAAATTCTCGTTTGGTCGTATGAATGTCAAAGCTTTCCCCGACAAAAATTCCCCGCTGACTGGAAGGTTTGGAGGCCCACACTACAGCAACCCCAATTTCAGCCGACTGCCCAGCGATTCCAGATACACCAAAAAGATGAGCTGGATTCTGAATTACAATCTCTCTCTTGAAACGCAAATTGTGGATTTCACTATTCCAAACGTTCAAATCATCTCTCAATAAAAATTGTGTTTGAATATGCTCCTTTCCAGTAATTGATTCTGCGAATAAAGGAACACTCCGGTAAGGTAAATCATACTCAAAAGAATAGTCAGTAGATGAATATCCAATTTTTTGAAATAATTCTTGTGTAAGAACTGGGTGAAGGTTAACAATAGCCTTCATGAGTTAGTTCCTCCTGTAGGCGTATCGACATAAAACGCAACTCTTATATTTTTATCATCTGAAGTTATCCAGAAAGATCCTTTTAGAGTTTTACCTGACGAATTTTGAAACTTAATTCCGCTTGATTGTTTAAACTTTGTGCTTTTACTGAGGCAAACGCACATATCTTTATAAACAACTTCTTGGTTTGTCTGATCAATAATTACTTGACCGACAGTATCAATGCAATTTCCTTTTGAAGACACGATGCTGTCAATTGTGAAACGATGGATTCCTACCGGGAACATTGTCCCGATTCCTTGGTCTCCTTCCCATGCATCAGCATCTATATCTCCGGATTCTGAAATAACCTTTAATTTTACTTCAAATGATTCATTTAGTTTTCCAGAATACAATTCAAAATCAATTCGAATTAATTCCTGTTCATATACTGGCGGCGCTAAATATACAAATCTTGGATTTTTTCCAGTTACTGATCCGGTTTTTCCTTTTGGCTGATTGAATGATTGAACGGAAGAAATACTTCCGAAGCCCTCCGGGGGAAGCAACACATCTGCCAATAATTTTCCTAATGCAATATTTTTTGCAACAGTTTGTTGTATCGGTTTATCTAAGTAAGATTTTGTTATTAACTTCACTAGATTCTTTTGTATCCTATCAATAATCAAAGGATTTTTTTTGCTCGGAACCCAATCAGCCCATGAAGTATGATCAGCCTTTTCACATCCGCGAATATACTCTTCCAACAGATATTCCTTCTCTGGATTCTTTGGATTCTTCTCCAACAATGGATTTTTTGAGTTAGCTACGAACAACCCGATTACGAATTCATTGGGTGATGTCCTTGGAATTCCATCCACCCATTTGCCAGTATACTCGAAACCAACGATCATGCCTGGTTTCCTTGTAAACGAAATAAGGGCGGGATTACTTTCTATCTTCTTGTCCCTTCCGAAAACTTGAACCCAAGGTGATGGTTGATTATGTGGCGGCCCCATCATTAAATCATTGCCAGATAACTTTACAAATGAAACCCATCCCGCGATTGAGCTATTAACAAATGTACTTCTTAGTTTAATTGGTAAACATTGAATCTTACTTGAAATGATGTTATCCTCTTGCTTTACTTCCTGTTCACTAGTGCTGAATCTAATTGCCTCATTGTATAGATGTTGAAACGTCTTAAAAACTGGAAGAAAACTTTCTTTTGTGATTCCTTTACCATTTACCGTTGCTCGAAGCCACCTGCCGTAAGGATAATCTGGATTCATTAAACGCGGTGCATACCACCTTTGGAGAGCAACAGAAATGTAGTCAGAGTCACTATGATTCCACCAAGGATCTCGTGACTCACTTCTCTCCTCATCTTCACTGAAGTCAATACGGGGACGTAAATCATCTCTTAAAAATGGAATAATAATCGTTGTTCCAGTTTCATTCCCAAAGTACGGCTTCGTACCAACAGATTCAAGAATGCTTTGTATTTCTGCTTCATCAGTGATTGGCATTGTAGAATCGCCGGCAACTTTCTGGCCCCACCATGCTATCCCTCTGTGATGGCCTTTATCTTTTAGCAGAGCATCCTCCTTTTTTTCATCCTCTACCAAACATGCCGCTAACCTGGAGACATATTTCCCGTTCTCCAGTATCCTGCTGTAATATATCACCAGTCCAATTCCTAATCGAAAATATACTGTTTTTCCCAGCCCCCAAGATCCTCCTGATCCTTCTCTTTGCTGAGGCATTCCGATTTGATAAACTAACTTAATTAAATTTCCAAATTCCCCTGCGTGGCAATCACGGTCATGCAATGGGCCAGTCAGCCCTTGCGTATTGCTGTCCCGAATTTCTAGCAGTCTGTATTGTTGTTCTGGATATAATTCAGCTAATCTTTCTTGAATCCCATCAAAATGTCTTGCAAGTGATTCTCTATAAAAATTTCGTATTGAAAAATCAACTTGAACATAACCTTCTCCGCTTAAAGCTGCATCGAGACTGTTTTGAACCGCTTCTCTTACCAACAAATCAAGAACTGGCATCTCGTTATTTTGGATAAGCCGAATCAAAGAACTGCCTGTTTCAGACATTCTTTCATGCTTAGCAATCTCTATGTTCATTGGAATTCACCTGTTTCATCTTCAATGTCTATATCCTGTTTATTAATTTTAACCGTCAGTGTTTTGACAAATGACTGGCTTTTGACCCCAGGTATCCAAAGGCTGATACCTATGATATCAACTGGAACAGACAGGTCTGCCCGTATGTTCTTTGATTTTTTTTCATTATTTCCGCTTCTTTCCGTCAATCGAGAATCTTTATCAATTCGGTACAAGATTAATAACGGAGTTGCTCCCAAACCTGCTTTCTCACGTATTTTTCGGACTATTTCATTATCAGCAGATTTACTAATTTCCTTTAATTCATTCGGATCTAAAACATTAGCTTGGATATCTTCAAACAAATCCTTAGGTGCCCGTAATACCCCAATGCTGACTGATTTGTCATACGTTTTTTTGACAAGTCTTGTGCGATTAATTTTACCAACCGATCCACCCGGGACCTGCCATACTTTACTGGGGTGATTTACCTTTGTGCCTGCTGCAACAACATTCCATCCAGTGTATTTCGCCTCTTTAGCTGATTTTTCATACCAGTCACAAAATGCATCAATTTGATTAAAAACGGAAGCCCGAGGATGAAAACGATATTTATTTATAAGCAATCCATTCTTAATTAAATCAAACTCAACATTTCTCCAAACAACTGAATTATTTGAGTAGGATCTTTCCCCATTTCCCAACGAATCCAAGAATTTTTCAGTGATTTCGATGTTATGGAGCAAATCGCTGCTCTCTTCTGAAAAAACAACTGTTTGAACGTTAGTTCCTGAAAAATCCATATCTGCTTCTATTGCACTTTTCATTTTATTTGGTGAAGTAATCCTCAACCAAGACACCTTAGGTGAATTTTTTACTCTCGGACCATACTCAGTGGGATCAGCCCCGGCATCCATAAATCGCCGTAAATCCTCCCTCAACTCATGCTCTAATTGGGCAAGAAACTCAAACTTTTCTCTAGTCTTGTCTGTCATCCATATTCTGGGATACATCTCATAACCTTTACGATACCCAAACCATCTGCCCATTTGCATTAAAGAGTCCGCTTGATTGGATGCACGCAAGAAAAACGTGCTGACAAGCCCCTCAATCGTTAATCCCCGGGATAATGTGTTGCCACCAATCACAATGAATACCGGCGCAGGCTTTGGGTAATTCGGCAGTGCAGGGTCGGGGTATGCCAAACGAACTACCATATTTTCGTCGTTCACTCCATTATTCGAACAGTTGTCAATGCATAGATGTATTCCGGAGTGATACTCCATCTGCTTATCTTCATTCAATGGTATATGTGATATATATGACACCAGTTTAATGATTTCTTTTCTGATTTCCTCAAAGGAAGGATAATCCTTGATGGCATCAGCATTAGGATAATCAGGAAATTGTTGGCGGAATGATTCAACAGTGAATTGAGCAGTCTCACGTTCCCAAACTTCTTTGCAAATACATAGCAACTGTTCTTTATCAGTCTCCTGTTTAAGCCATTTCTCAATTGAATTCGCTACTCTTTGATGATGATCTTGCTTTTGACTTGTGTGAACCAGCATGCTTATTGGCTTTTGGTGGCCAATTACACGCATTGCTGATGCTGCGCATAAAAACCAAGCCAATGAATCTATTAAAGCTTTTGGCAGCTTACTGGATTGGCCGTTGTGTAAAAGTTTCACGTCTTCCAAACTATCATCATCAACACTTCTTATGATATCGAGACCATCGCTGTCCTCTGTCCCTTCTATCCCAAATATTTGTTTAGCTCCAAAATACTCATTTGAAGGTTGCAACGTTCGAATAAAACTGCTCGGGTATAATGATTCTGGGTGGGATTCATTTAAAAAGTTGGCATATGGAGTTGCCGTGTAACCAATATAATTCATTGCCAACGGTTCTCCATCAAACTCTTTTCCATCATGTGTCTTTCCTTCAACTAAATTGACAATTAGATCATTTATTTTCGACCTTTCATCTCCAGAAATCTTAGCTGTATTAATTCCTCCTTGGTCTGCCTCGTCATCAATTACAATAATTTTCATTTGCGCAAGCTTATTCTTGTCTGCTTGCATCCATTTTATGAGATTGGCCAATCGGGTTGAATTCTTCAAGCAGACTGTAAAATAACGTTTTTTGGATCTCCCATCAAAATTCAAATCCTGTAATCTTTGGCCCAATGATGACTGTGGTGATAAATGTTCTAAACCAGTCCAGTCAATGTTTCCATAACGGTTAAGGTCGTTAAATAATCTGCTTTGTGTTTGTTTTCTCAAGTTTTCAATGGTCCCTGACAAGACGATAAACATGTTCCATCCCCAGTCCGCCGCCATAGCCATCAATGCAGCCATGTTTGCGGTTTTTCCTGACTGGACATGACCAACTACCAAACCTTTAACAGCTTTTTGACCCCTAGTATCTCCATTTAACCTGCGAAGAATTTGTAGGGTTGCTGATTCAATTTCTTCTATAGATTCTTTATTCCAACCGGATTCAATTAGGTAATTTTTATATAATACCCATGAAGAATATTGATCAGTAGGAACACTGACATCATTGTCTTCTGACTTGTCAGTTAACATTGCTTTATCTTTGCGAATGTCCAACTCTTGTCTTCTTTTCTCTGCTTCCTCTTCTGAAAGAACAATGTCCAACCAAGTTTCTACTGTTGTCTCTTTAGGCCAAAAGTCCATAACTTTTCTTCTTTCAAGCTCTTTCTCCAATCCCTCAAGATCTTCTTGGTTAAGCAGCGTAATGGATTCCCAGCTGTATCCATGTTTAAATGCTTTTCTAATCCAATTTCGTAACTCATCAAATTTCGGGCTGTTAATATCTGTCATATTCATTCCCCATTCACAAATTGGTAATTTAATTGACAAGATACTTTCACCAAACAAGCGTTCTTAACGAACCAAGTTTAATAGAACGATTAGTCAAACATGCCCATCGATATATGTATTTCGCTGTCGGTAAAAAATTTTTTGATGCTATGTTTCAACAGATCATGACCGTCCCCCATGATTTCAAAAGATATCTTACTTGATCAAAGATAGATTGAGCAAAACAAAGTTTTCGGTTCAAAGGTAAAGATAAAGCTTTAATTTAGCGGCTTATTCTCTCGCGCTTCAGTTCACCTCCTTTCTTCCTAACGAATATTTTCAGATAGTACTTTAATACTATTATACTACAAAATATTGGTCTTGTTTTACATTCAATTAACCGCAACCATGCATAAAGCAACTTTTCCCGGACCGGGAGATTAAAGGAGTGATGATATGTGCACCAGTGTTTCGAGGTTTCTTGGATTTCTGCATTAATAATTAATACCAAAGAAGCAAAGAGTGAGGTTTTGTTTGAAAAGCAATTGAAAACACGGATAATCTAAAGGAATTTTTACAAGCAGTTTAATAAATGCCTCTCGATTAGGACTAGACTTGATTCAAATTTCCTCAATAGTAAAAGAACATCTCGATTTGGAGCCAAATTCATTTTTCCCATGACATGTTCTTGATACTAACGAAAAAAAGAAGAGAGCGCATTTATGCTCCCTTCTTTTTCACCATTTATATTAGAATATTAGAGTCATTTCCATCTGCAGACTAGGTGCATCCACCATGAGCTCGTCGACATTATACTTGGGTTCAATTGAGGGATACTCAATTCCAGCAAAAGTTTTCAGAATAGCCTCAATGATAATTTTTGCCCCTAATGGCGGGACAGCCATTCCGATTTGCTGACGAACTTTTTCTTTCCCCCCGCAGAACACAAAATCATCGGGGAATGTTTGTAATCTTGCACGTTCGCGATTGGTTAACGCACGAGGCTCCTCCCAATGATAAATATGTGTCCCGCCTCCGCCGCTTCCCGTAACAGTGTATGCAGGATAATCCGGGTGCAACCGTTTATATATTTGACTAATTTTTGCCCCCTTTACGTTAAGTCTGAGATGCTCAGGAATTTCTGAATGCCAAGCATTTTCTCCTGGAGGAATATGATTCAGTAAATCAACAACCTTTTTTGTATGTTTGGTAAACTCATGATTAGGTGCATCTTGTGGGATAGGAGGGTCTGTAAGAGCCTGTCTCGCTGTCACGTATGGATACAACCTGCCAGGCCCATGAGTTGGAGCCGGAACTTTAAAATCTAAACCGAGATCATCCCGAATGCCCACGATGATTATTCTATGTCTCGTTTGGGGTATGCCATAATCTTCAAAACGGTACAGGTGTGGAGTAATTCTATACCCAGAGTCAATCAAGTCCTTAAGAATCATGCTAAATGCCTTTCCTTCATTTGCGCTTTGAAGACCAGAGACATTCTCAGCTATAAACCATTTGGGCCGAAAGTGACGAAGGACTTTGACGCCGTATGTATACAACGGGCCGTAATCCCCATTTATTCCCTTGTGCTCTCCAACCAAGCTATAATCATTGCATGGAAATCCAAATGCAAAAGCATCAATAGAATCCAGTTTTTCAATTTGAAGCTTTCGAACATCCTCATTAATCACAGAATCAGGGTTGTTTGGGCAAATATTAGTAATATATGTTTGACAAGCAAACTCATCAATCTCATTTGACCACTGATGCTCAACACGGTATTCCACTCCATTGTGTGTTACTCTTGCGAGCTTTGCTCCTAACGCCATACCCCCAGGACCATTGAAGAGTTCGCCTTTTCGGAATATCATATGCTTACCTCCAGCCTTATGATAATACATTATAGTGTAACATAGTGTAACGTGCTAGAATTTGCAGCCTGTAAAAGATTGAAATGAGTTAAAAAATACGAAAATACGTTCTCGCCATCAGCGGCCATATCGTAAAAGAGGCCTACAGAAAAAAGTATCCAAATGTCTACTGGTAACTTTTTAGCTCTGATATTTTCAGAAACATTCTGTGTCTCCTCATTATTCTCAAGTTGCAATTAAAGTAAAGCTAACAATGGAATCGAGGCATTAGGCATTAATTGTACTTATGATGAGCGATGCGCCTTATATTTCATTTCGGTGATAGTCTTGTTGAGCGTGAAAAGTATTTTCCAACCGACATTTATGCAATTCCTCCCATTTATAATAACAACGAAGAGGGATCATGTTGTCAGTGGAAACTACAAAATAAGAAAAACCCCTGATTTCTCAAGGGTTTTCACGTCTTATGTATGGTGATCCGGACTGGGTTCGAACCAGCGACCCCCACCCTGTCAAAGGGAAACAACGCTTTGGCTGCAACCTGTTATAGTCTGATGAAAGCTTATTTTATTAGGCTTTCGAGCGATACCCTTCGGTTTTGTTAGGAACCGTTATGATGATTGGGGACGAATTTCGTCCCCAATTCGTCCCCAAGTGTCCGTCGGATTTCTTCTAGATATTGAAAGCAAAGACCCGTCTCCGATTTAATGCAGAGACGGGTCTACAGCTTCTTATTTGTTGAGCCACTCCATATACGAAATCATCTGTCCGGGATCAAGCCTTGATTCTTTGGTGTAAATTTTATCTGGGGGCCCTATCTGAGATGTCAAAAATACGAGTAAGTTGTCGAACTGTTGGTAATCACCGTTACCAACCGAAATTTTCAATATTTTTCGGTTGTAAGTAACAACGTAAGTGGTCCCAGTACTCTCATCTACAAATTGTGCTATCGCTTCTGGTTTTTTAAAAACAACAAAAATAGCTCCAATGATCCTACTTCTTACATCCATTGAATCTAATGAGGTAAGTACATTTGACACGTTGCTCTCCCCTTTATGGAATTACGTCAATGATTGCATCCATCTGAATCCACCGGCTCTCCTCATCGTTCACCAGTTTAACCCGCCGGCTGTTTTGATCAATCCACTTGATCACGCCCACATGCTGCAGGTTTTGCCCAAGTCCTCTTTGACTGGCTGCCACCAGGTGATGGTGATTGCATAGTCCTCGCGGGCTGAGTCTCGGATCAGGTAATGAAATGACTCCAGCTCGTCTTGCTCCAGCACTGGCATCTTTACCAGCTTTGCGTCTTCCTGGTGCTGCAGGTACAGCTCGCGCTGCTCTGGCAGCACAAATCGGGATGCTGCAAACATATTGTCTATTTTGCTCGCCATGGATGATGGACTCCCCTTTCCTAGGCTTCCAGCAGCTCGATTTTGTCCGGCTGCATGCGGTCCCACTCGATATATTCTTCTCGCTTCAGGATTTCCAGTACCTCCATGATTCCGCCGCGAGAACGTCCCGTTTTAATGCACAGCTCATCTATGGTAGGTGTACGGCGGCGCCCGGCGGAGTAGTTGCCGATGATACGCTGGACCTTCCTTTCGATATCAGACAGCATGTCGGGTCACACCGGGGCGACTGCGAGGATGTTGGCGATTGTAAAGACGCGGTTTGCCCGTCGAGCGAAGCAGTACGCTTTGACCCGGTCATCGGTCATTGCGTGCAGTCGTAAGGTTTGCTTGCTCGTCTGGCCGCGACGATCTATGTAGATAATCTCCACTAGCTGGCCAGCATTGAGGTATCGTTGTAGTTCACGGTGCATACTCATCACCCGTTCAATTTGTTGATACACGGACAATCTTTGCAACGTCGATCCAGACACTACCGTGTATGTTCTCCAGTCGAATGCGGCGATTGGATGTGTCAATTTTCTGCACAACGCCGCATACTTCCCGAATCTCCCCAAGCTTCTCTTTGACCTTCACTGGATGCCACCAACGCACGGTGACGGTTTTACCCTCTTTCTGACTCTCCGTGATCATGTAGCCATACTCCATCAGTTCGTCTTCGTCGACATCAGGACGTTTCACCAGTGTGGTTTCGTCAATAAGCAAAGCCATGACGGCACCTCCAAACAAGAACATTTGTTTGTATTTTACACGAACGCATGTTCTGTTATCAAGACAAAAAAATGCCCCACGTGTGAATGCTAACATAAAAATTGACCACCTAGTGGTACATCGCTCATAAAAAAGTTGACCACCTGAGCACCTCTTTCCTGTATCTTGAATGTTGCCGAGACATCAAGGGTATAGGAGGAAAGGACATGCTACAGATGGCTAATTACGAGTTTATCAGGAAACAACACTTTCTACTAGGGAAGCCCATTCGCCAAATTTCTCGCGAAACCGGGTACTCTCGTCAGGTGATACGAAAAGCCTTGACATCAACGGAAATCCTTGTATATCAGCTTTCAAAACCGAAACCGAAGCCAGTCATTGATTTTGTCAAGCCCATCATCTTGGAATGGCTGCGTCAAGATGAACAAGCTCCCCCGAAGCAGCGTCATACTGCCAAACGTATTTACCAGAGACTCGTTGACGAACATGGATTCACCGGCGGTGAATCTACCGTACGACGATACGTCAGAGAGTTGCGGGTTTCTCCTCCGAAAGCATTTGTCCCTCTCGATTTCCCGCCAGGGCGATTTGCTCAATTTGACTGGGGTGAGGTTACGGTTCATTTACAAGGGAAACAAGTGAAGGTTCAAGTCTTTTGTATGCGTTGCACATACAGCAGAAAGATTTTTATCAAAGCATTTGCTCATCAGAAGCAAGAGGCTCTTCTCCAAGGTCATGTAGATGCTTTTGAATTTTTCGGTGCTGTTCCCCAAGTCATCACATACGACAACCTGACAACAGCTGTTAAGAAGGTATTGGAGGGCAAAAATCGCGAGGAGCAAGAGCGATTTACTCAGCTACGTGCCCACTACCTGTTTGAAAGTTATTTCTGTGATCTGGGAAAAGGGCATCAGAAAGGCCAGGTGGAAAACCTCGTACAGTTTGCTCAGAGGCAATTTTTTACCCCTGTACCCAGTGTTTCTTCTCTGGAGGAGCTAAATCAAATCCTCCTTTTTCAGGATGGTTTTTAGTTGGACAGGCTGCCCAAAACAAAAAAAGGCGCACCACAACTAAACCCAAACCATATTCGAAAAATGGATGAGTCCATTTGTCGCAACGCCCCAAATTAACGCAAGCGAATGGATATGGTCGCCCAATTCGCCTCCCGGCTATCATTCATGCGGATAAGTCACCCCGCCGTCGATATCGGATCATGGGTGCCGGCGGGGAATCGCCGACCGGTTAGCCGGGCAGCGATTCCTTGAATCGGTCCTTCAGCCAGCGCCTTCTCGCTTCGCGCCAATTTCCGCTGCGAGCGAGACTGTTGATCCGCCAATACAACGGCGGGTGGGCCATGAATTGAAATTCGAGAAATCTCCAGAACCACGAATCCCGTTCCAGACTCGAAGCGCGGCCCGTCGACGAACGGCCGTCGGCCATGCGGTGTGCCATGGATTTCTCGAGATCGCGATCCAGGGCGGCCGCCAATTCCGTCAATCCTTGCCCCATCTGCGCAGTTCCCCCGGAAAGCCAGGTTGCGCCGGTAAAATCCGCTCTCACTTCCGTCCACTGAGCGATAAAGGAAAGATACATGGGGAAAACGAACACGAAAACGTAAACCAACAGAAACATCGCGATTTTGAAATTTTCCGCGAGCCACTTCAGTTGATCGAAAAACAGATACGCCATGCCGGCCAGCAAGCCGATAAAAAGAAACCGCGCCAGCTGATTCGTCAACACATCGCGCTTGCGGATATGGGCCGCTTCGTGGGCCAATATCGCTTCGACGGACGGGGACGGCAATTGCAATGTAGCTGTCGTCAGCATAATCGCGCCGCGTCCGATATTCATCCCGACGGCAAAGCCGTTATAATCCGGCGAATCGACGGAAAACAGGCGGGTATGGGGAATGCCGGCTTTTCTGAAAATCGTTTGCGCCCGCTCAAAAATTTCCCCTTCCGTGATCGGTTCGGCATCCGTCGCGGCGATTAACACCCGATCCGAAACGTAAAAATTCAAACCCCACCATAACAAGACGAACAGGCCGACAGCCCATGCCGGCGCTTTAAGCCAAAGCAATATCGCCAAAAGTCCGGTATATGCGGAAACGCCTTTAACGGTTGAGGCATAATAACCTTTCCAAAACAACCGTTTCAGCACGGCAGGGTGCCACAAAGGCAGCACCTTTTTCTCTTTCCCGCCGGTTCTGTCCGAAGCGGAAGCGAAAGGAGCAAGGAGCCGGTGCCAATGAACGGCGTTATCCGGCGACAAGTAAATCGTTTCCCCGGGAAACGAAAGCTTCAGCACTTGTCCGAACGAACGGGTATAATCCTGATGTGAAGACATGAACGTAAAAAACGGATGCAGCCTGAGCAGGTCGGGAGACGACCAGACGCTTGCCTCTTTCAATTCCCGGAGCGGAAAATCCCTCGGCTGAAACCGGGACAGCACGACAAGATGTTCCTCCTCCGGAAGCCAATACAGGCGGACGGAATAAAAATTCGCCGCCCGTTCTATCGTCTGTATCGATACGGAAATCATCATAAAGACGATAAACACCTTCAATGCCGCATAGGTTTCAGGCGCCAGCCCAAAAAACAGCACCGCCCCCAGACTGACCAAGCCGGTCAACGCGACATCCGCCGCCAATCGCCTCGCATCTTTGCGCTGAACGATTTCGACCGCCCGGACTTCCTGCAGTTTTTGCCGGAGCGCCATTCGCATCTCCCGTTTGTTTCGATCGATCAACTCCGAAAAAGCGGCATATGCATGGGCGCCGATGGCCGTCAGCAGTATCGCCTGTCCAACCGGCAAGCGGACGAACAACCCGGTCAGCGCCGCTGCCGCCAACAAAATTTTCGCAGCGGTTGCGGCTTTTTTCGGCAGCCAGACCGAAACGACGTTCATGATGACGGCCAGCGCAACGACCGATATCATGGCCAGATTATTGGGCAAAATGTTCATCCCTTCACCCCTTTTGAACAGGAATCATCGTATCCGCCAGCGCTTTGAACTCATCCAGCGACAAATTAGGATCGATAAACAGGACAGAGTAGCTCAGCCTCTGTTCCTGCCAAACGAGCGAACGGAAATCATTCATTTCCATCCATACCCCTGCTTGGCCGCGAATCTTGACAGGTTTCTCGCCGGGAAGGGCCGCGGATTGCTCTTCCCCTTCGGAATCTTCCTGAGACGGAAATACGGACATCGTGAAATAAGGAACCCCGTCCTTCCGGTAATCCAGATTCACCTCATTTCGTTTCAGCTCGCCTTGCAATTCCGTCAATTCGATGCGGGAAATGGCGAGTCCGTCCTTTTCGGGAATATGGAGAAACGTTTTTCCAATGCTTTCAACCGCTTCCTCCATGGTGATTTCGCGGGTTGGATTCATTTCGTTCAAATCTTGAATTTCAACGTCTTCGGGAAGTTCAAGCGCAAACGTATCGGCCGGAATATCCGGATTCAGCTCCACTTTGGTGTATGTTGTTTCCGTTCGAATGTTGCCGGATGTCGAAACCGATTTTAAAACCATCCAATTTTCCTTGTCGATCCACAGTTCCTGATCCCCTAACAACGTGGTGCTGTCTTTCGCCTTGGCCATGACCCGGTACGTTGTTCGGCCGGCAATTTCTTCTTCCCCGCGGGCGGAAATCTCATGGGTTTGCTGAATCATTTGCAGCAGTTGCTCGACTTGCTTTTTCGGCGACGTTTGTCCGATTTGGAGCAGTTCCGGATCATCGCTGACCATCGCCTGCTTGAGCTCAGGCTGATAGATGATCAGCCGGGCGCCGTCATGGATGGTAACCGTCTTCGCGCTTCCGTCCTGAGCCTCCGCCTCGGTCCGTCTTTTGCCGTCCTTGCTCACCCATTCTTTCATGAGGATCAGCTCCGGCTCTTTTCCTGTCCCATCGGTAGTTTTCATTTCAACTTCGACGTAATGCGCGCTAGGTTCATGCGATCGATCCAGCGCATGTTGAAGAACTTGTTCCGGTAAAAAGTCCGGGTTGGACGAACAGCCGAAAAGTCCGACCATCATCAGCCCGATCAAGCCCAAACATCCTTTTCTCTTTATCTTTGTCATGTCCGTTCACCTTCTTCGTTCATTAAGGGTAGGCGGCAGATTACGCAGGTTCCGATATTCTCCTTGGAGTAAATCGCAACGTCGCCGCCATGCTTCTCCAAAATTCGCCTCGTAATGCTAAGTCCAAGGCCGGCCCCGCGGGCAGCTTGTTTTCCTCGAGCCGGATCTGCCTGATAAAGCGGATCAAACACGTGCGGAAGCTTGTCTGGCGCAATGCCCTCTCCTTCATTTTGAACGATAAAAAATACGCTGTCCGGCGTATCCAACCGGGCCTCTTCTTTCACGAAATTGAACAGCCACTCCATGGGGAGGCGATCCGACGAAGCGGCCGCAAGCCATATCCGCATTCCCGTTTTCGTATGCCGCAGCGCATTGCTCATCAGATTGTTCGCGACGCGGATCATTTGATTCGGGTTCACCCGGACATTTCCACTCACATCGCTGCGAACGAGGAGCTGGATATGTTTTTCTTTGCACAACAGCTCATAATCGGAAACCAGCATGTCGAAAAATTCACCGCCGTCCACTTCCACCAGTTCGATCTCATAGGTAGGCGACTGCAGCAAGGTATGCATCAATAAATCGTCCAGCATCTGTTTCATGTGGTTGGCTTTCTCGACGATAATTCCGCGGTACTCTTCCCGCTCGCTCGCGGACAACTCCTGCTCCGAAGCCAGCGACTCGGCATAAGCGCAGATCGACATCAGCGGCGTTTTCAAGTCATGGGAAATGGCCGCAATCATGAATTCTTTTTCCCGCTGCTCTTGCGCGAGCTTTTTTCTTGCAGCCTCGATTTGCCTGCGCATTTTGTGAAAGTGTCCGGTTAATTGTCCGATCTCGTCTTTCCCCTCGGGCAATTCCTGGACGGTTTCCCCTTTGGCGAAAGCGGTCATTTGCCGCATCAAATGAGTCAATCTGCTGTTTAACTTGCGATTGACCCCCCTCACGACGGCCAAGTAGATCAGCGTAAACAAGCCTATAAAAACGCCGGCCAAGAGCCAACCGCGCTGCGATACACCCGAAACCCATTCGTCGCGGATCAATTGGATGTCGAAAAACCCGACCAGTTCGGGGCCTGAAAAAACCGGCTGCTTGTAGCCGTATGCGCGGTAGCCTTGTTGCAGGGAATACAGATTTTCGTACAATTGTTTCCTGCCAAGTGAAAATTGCGGCGAAACGCGCAAAGGATCCGAAGTGTAGAGCACAACACCGTCGCGATTATAGAGAACGATCGAAACCTGCGGTTGAATCAGCTTTTCAACTTGCGCACGTTCCGCGTTTATTTCATACCATTTCGGATCGTCCAAAACGGAGATCAAGTATTGCAAATGAGCCTGTTTTTGCACGTATTCTTCCACATTCAAATCTTTATGATAGGCCTGAAGCCAGACGAACAGGACATACGCGGCGGTCAAAGGGAGAATCATGACGATAAAATAGGACAGCAACAGCCACGTTTTGATTTTCATAGCGGTTCACCGATAAACCGGTAGCCTTTTCCCCACACGGTCTGGATAAACCGCGGATTTTTCACCGGGTCGGCAAGCTTTTCCCGAAGCGATTTAATGTGGACCGTGACGGTATGCAATCCTGCCGCGTCCGCTTGCTGCCAAACGTGCTGGTACAATTCTCTTTTGGAAAAGACCGTTTCGGGATGCTGCGCCAGCACGCTCAGCAAATCGAATTCTTTGGCCGTCAAAGCAATTTCGGAGCCGTCCAGTTCAGCCTTCTGCCGATCCCAATACAAGGTCAGGCCGCCCATGTATTCGGTTTCGTTCTCCGGCACCGGTTGCCCTTTGTAACGCCGCCACCGGCGAAGCAGCGACTCCACGCGGGCTTTAAGTTCCGCCAGGCTAAACGGTTTCGTCAAATAGTCGTCTGCGCCGAGATGAAGGCCCTTCACCTTGACTTCGTCTTCTTTGCGTGCGCTGATGATCAGGATCGGGACGTCGCTTTTCCAGCGAATATTTTTGCAAAGGTCAAAGCCGTCCATCTCCGGCAGCATCAGATCGACGAGCACAAGATCGTAAGATTGCTTTAAAAAATCTTCCCACCCTTCCAGACCGCTAGTCGACCACGTCACATGATAGTTTTCCCTCCTTAACGTATCGCGAACAACGCGGGCGATTTCCGGATCGTCTTCTACCAGCAGCAGGCTGCCCTTCATGAATGCTCCCTCCTGTGTCCCAATGTAACATATCAGGTTTTGATCATCGCAAATTATATACTTTCTTTATAATTTATCCGTATGTCCGAAATTTCCCTAACCGCGTAAAATGTATACAAGCGGCCTCCGTTTGATGTCGTGCGCGTTTTTAACACCATTATTTTTAATCCACCGCCGCCTTTTTCAGCAAGTTATGGGCAAACATCTGGCGGGAGGACTACTTTTCATTTTACCAAAGCGCGGTTTCTTGTTGTTTTTTTGTAGTTTGTCACAAGATTTGAGTTGAGTCCGTATAATTGTGTAAAAATGGAGTCTCTTTAAAAAATATGAGAGCCATTTCAAAAACCCTCGGTTAGAATGAAGTTTGCAGACACCATTCTTAAGAGAGGAGTTTTTGTTATGGCTCAATACCAGATTAGCGTAGATTCCAAGCTTTTGCATCAGCTTTTTTTAGGGAATTCTCAGGATGCGGGAGTGGCCAAACTGCTGGAATCCGTATTGAACCAAGTGCTGGAAGCCCAGGCTACAGAACAACTGAGGGCGGAACCCTACGAACGGACGGAAAATCGCCAAGGTTATCGTAGCGGCTCATATCCCCACCAGTTGACGACTCGCGTAGGAACGATTACGCTTCGAGTCCCCCGGATTCGCGGTGGGAAGTTCTCGACAGAGTTGTTTGCCCGTTACCAACGCAGCGAACAGGCTTTGGTGCTCGCCTTGATGGAGATGGTGGTCAACGGAGTGTCGACCCGTAAGGTGGCCCAGATCACCGAGGAGTTGTGTGGCACGGAGTTTTCGAAATCCACGATGTCAGAACTGTGCAAACAGCTCGATCCTGTCGTAACGGCATGGAACAACCGTCCGCTTCATGACACTTCGTTTCCCTTTGTCATCGTTGATGCCTTGGTACTCAAGGTGCGCGAAGACGGTCGGGTGCGGTCACGAGGTGCTCTCATTGGCATGGGTGTCAACACCGATGGCTACCGGGAGGGATTGGGTGTGATGCTTGGTGACAGTGAGTCAGAAGCCAGTTGGAGTGAGTTTTTTGGCTGGCTGAAAAGCCCCGGGTTGCGAGGCGTTGATCTCGTGGTGTCCGATGACCATGGTGGATTGGTTCGAGCCATTCGCAAGCAATTCCAAGGAGTCACCTGCCAGCGGTGCCAAACGCACTTCCTGCGCAATATTCTGGACGCCACGCCGAAAGCACTGCAAGACGAGGTGTATAGTCGGGTTCGGGCCATGTTGGATGCCCCGGATATGGATACAGCACGGTTGCTCCTAAACCAGACGATTGAAATGTACGAAACGAAAGCACCAAAAGCGATGGCCGTTCTAGAGGCGGGCTTCGAAGATGCTACGGCTGTATTGCTGCTGCCCCAACCATATCGGAAACGGCTTCGCACGACAAACGGCCTGGAGCGTCTGAACGAGGAAATCCGCCGCCGTGAACGGGTGATTCGGATTTTTCCGAACCGTGAATCGGCTCTGCGGCTGATCGGTGCTTTGCTCATGGAAATCGATGAGAAGTGGGCAAGCGGGAGAAGGTATCTGGATATGGCCGAGTATCTGGAGTGGCGTGAATCACAGGCCGCTAACATGAGTGCCAAAGTGACGCGCATCGGCTGACCGACGCCTATCGTAGCCTGTCAAGGCCGCGAAGCGTTCCATGTAGCCTTGACAGGCTCTTTTCAACAAACTTTTGATAGGCCCAGCAATCCGTTGCTGGGGCTGCCGCACGGCGAGTGACGGGGGCAGGGGGCATTCTAACCGAGGGAAATTTACACACAATTTTGGACTTGATCGCTCAATATACGGGTTTTGTTAATCAGCTAATCTTTGATGTGTTGTTCAGCAAGTCCTAACTTTTTTATCATGCTCCTGTGTCTCATTCTATGGGCATTATAAACAAGCACCCGCAAAATGCGAAGATATGATATTGGACGAGTCAAAACTTTTAGAAATTGCGGTGTCAGGCGGATCTATTCCGGAATTCAGATCGTCAGCATGCCATGGTCGTCGTAGCGCAAATTCAAGTCCCGCTGAAGTCTCTCAAGCGTCTCCAGATAGTTCCGATAATCGGCGCTCAGCATGCGCATATGCTCAACGAACACTTCATAGAAGCCCGCTCTGTCAAGACTGTCCTTGAGCTGGCGGGTTAACGCGATCTGTTCCCGGTGGAACGGCAATTCCCCGAATTGTTCGACTTGCCGGCGCATTTCTTCCTTCAGGGATTGGTATTCCGGCTCAGCCGGCAATATGAAGCGTTGCAGCGATTCCCGGTAGACGGCAGCGGCTTCTTCGATTTCCGCCTCGCTCATCCGGTCGATTTGCGCGGCCAGGGCGGGGGGGATATCAAACGGTTCTATACTGTCAACGTAGTCGACCAGCCGTTTCCAGGCCGATGCTTTATCTTCCCCCACAAGGGGTTCATGAAGAAACGCTCCGAAATGAAGGGCCATAAATTTGCCCATCGTTCCGGGGAACAGTTCCATTAGCTTGCGTCGCATATAGTCGTCCCGCCGTTTTCGTTCCTGTTCTGCCGCGTCGACAAAAAGATCCGCCTCCTGCATCCGTGATCGGCCGCCGTCTTCCGGCAACTGTTCGGCCGCTTCGATCAAGACCGACAGGGCGTTGCGGCATAGTTCCAGTTCGGACGCTGCCGCTTCGATCTGTGCCAATTGCTTTCGAAGAAGAGAAACAGCCTGGTCAGGATGCTGCAGCATCGTTTGGATATCCCGTATCGGCATGCCCAGCCTGCGAAGGGTACGAATATACCGCAGCCGTTCGATATCATTCGAAGTGTAGATGCGGTATTGATTGGCAGGATCGGTTGTGGGTGCGATCAGGCCCGCCTGTTCGTAGTAATAGATCGCTTTGCGCGTCAGACCGGTCAGCCTCATTACTTCCTTAATCTTCATGTATCCATCGCCTCCCCATTAACCAACTATAAACAATTCCCCGGGGGAAAAGTCAACTCGGATTTCGTCCGCAGGTCTCTATTCCCGTTTTCAGGGCTTATACAAATTGCGACTGTAAACTTCACCTAGCGCCAGCTGCTCCTCATGCTCCCCCTGTTCAGCGATTCCCCCTACGTCACCACTACGATCCAGTCAGCGTCCTTGATCATCGCCAAACGATGGGCAATGACCAGCATGGTGTAACCCGCCGCGAGTTCGGCCAGCTACTGTTGGATCGACCGATCCGTCTTGATATTGAGCGCCGAGGTCGCTTCGTCCAGAATCAGAACCGGCGGGTTCTTCAAGAACATGTGGGCAATCGCCAGCCACTAGTTCTGCTCGCCGGACAGCTTCATCCCTCTCTCTCCGATTACCGTGTCCATGCCCTGCTCCTGCTCGCGGATGAACCCATCAAACCGGGCTCGTCTGGCCGCCTCCCATAATTCCTCCCCTCTTGCGCCCAGCTTGACATAGCTGATGTTCTCGCGAATCGTGCCGACGAACAGGAATACATATGCTGCGCAATCCAGATCTGACGTCGCAACGATTCCTGTGTCACTTGGCGGAATATTAATGCCGTCTATGCGAATAGCTCCTTCGATCACCCCATAGGAACGCGGCAGCAAGTATTTCATGGGGATACTTACTTTACGACGGGTATTTTATTGACGATTCCCATCCTGTTTATTGCGCTGCTGGGACGTACTTAACCTTATTACTTATAAAGATGAATTCGTCCAATCTGTAACTCCTGCAGGAGCCAAATGGCCGAAGGTTGGGCCAAAAAAATATTTAAGTGACAACTGGGAAATTCGCAGCGTCGGTATCGAAGCTCACGGGTTAAATTTTAACGCTTCCTTCTTCGCTCCCACCTCCATTTTCGCTGATTCGGGTGAACATATCGAATTTCGATAAACGTGATGCAAAGCGTCAGTCCCACAATCATCCACACAATGACCCAGGCATACAATTTCCCATCCAATAAAATTTTTAACAAAGCAAAAAAGAGTGCCCATTTCTGGACACCCCCAACCTTCTTGAATCCTATCTCCACGCATGTACATTTTTTTCGCGTGGAAAAACGTTACGTGTGTAGACAAGGTTCTCTCCCCGAATAGTTCGTTCAAATAACCAGCTACTGCTTGCGCCGCGAATCGATTCGTAATCAACCGCTGCGGTTCCGATGCAATCACCTGTGAGCAAGCCAGTTCAGAAGGAGCGATTTCGTCCTCATCCTCCCATCCCCGTAAGTAGATGGATCTTGCCCCGCTATCCCACCACCCCGCGATCCAGCGCCCGATACCGGATCGCTTCCGCCACATGGGCGGCCTCGATCTGCTCCGCTCCCGCCAGGTCGGCGATGGTGCGGGCCACCTTGACGATCCGGTTGTAGGCGCGGGCGCTCAGGCCGAGCGTTTCAAAAGCGAGCTGCAGCAGCTTCTGCCCCTCTCTGTCCAGGCCGGCATACCGGCGCAGCTCCTCTCCGTTCATCGCGCTGTTGAAAGGAGCGCCGGGGCGGTGCCGGTAACGCTCGCATTGAATGGCTCTCGCCGCTTCCACCCTGCGGCGGATCTCTTCGGATGATTCCGCCTGCGGCCGCTCCTGCAGCAGCGTTACCTTTACCCGGGGAACTTCCAGATGCAGGTCGATCCGGTCAAGCAGCGGGCCGGACAATTTCGACCGATACTTTTGGATCTGCTGCGGCGTGCAGGTGCATTCGCGCTGGTCACGGGAGCCGTAAAAGCCACAGGGACACGCGTGAAGATAACAACCTAGAAATTGCAATTCATAGGGAAACTTCAATGTTACCTGCATTGCCAGAAGATGATACACCCGGAGGACGCATCAGGCGTGCGCGATTAGAGAAAAACATGATGCTTGTCGATCTTGCTGAAGCAACCGGCCTTAGTGTCCGATCTCTTCGTCTGGCCGAACAAAACAAGTCAACAGTAAGCCCACCGAATCTCAGAAGGTTATCTGAAGCATTGGGAGTGTCAATCGCTTACCTTGGAACCTTCCGGAACATACACTAGGCCAGCGGATCAAAAAGGCTCGATTGTATCATGGTTATACCAAGAGAGAATTTGGAGAAATTCTTGGGTTGAGCCCGCGTATGATATTAGGATGGGAAAAAGATGAGTACCGGCCTTCCGAAAAATATATGAAGCATCTTGATACATTCTTAGCTATATTACATTAACATAAGAGCCTTGTACGCGAATCGATCTTCGACAAAAAGAAAGGAGGTTGTGGCTACTGCCAAGCAACCTCCTCAATGCATTCAGGAAGATCATTTTTCGGGCTTCCAACAATCGTTGATACTGGATATGCTCGCATCTGATCGGAATCATATGGCACGAGCAGCGACTGTAACAAGTCGGGATCATATTTCTCCCGGTCCAGCCATAGGTCTTCATCCTCCCGTCGCAGAATCACCGACATCCGATCGTGGATTTCAGCGACGACCTCTTTGGGCCGTGTGGTAATGATCGTGCAGGTGTGAAGTTTCTGGCCGTCTGGCGCCGTCCACGTGTCAAACAGACCGGCAAAGGCAAAGGGTTCTCCGCTCCGCATGGTAATTCGCATCGGCTGTTTTTGACCGTCCATCTGCTTCCACTCGAAGAAGCCGTCGGCAGGGATCATACAGCGCTTGCGTTCAAACAGCCGCCGAAATGCCGGCTTCTCCCGCAGTGTTTCGGCGCGCGCATTGATCATCTTGTAGCCGATTTTGTGCCCAAGAAGGAACCAGGCCCCAAAGCAACAGGCAATTCCTGATGCCCGTAACTTGCAACTCAGGTAGAGAAACTCCATGCCTTTCTCCCAGAAAAAACGGATCATAGCCCTTCACATCGTCCCCCTATCGAGTTGCATGTGCGCAAAGGGTGATTCGCATGATTCTTCTTTCTGGGCCCAGTTACGAATCCTCCGCCAAATAGTAACAGATTTTCTAACCCGATTTACGCGAAATGATAGGACTGTAAATAATTCCTTTTCGTATATACGTAGCCTTCCAATATCGTTCTCGCTGTACGCACGACTTTGATGGCGCTGATGTGACCTGCTACGAAATCCACTTTCGTCTCCATAATTCCTGCCGGGTGAGCCAGTCGAAACACTTCCTGCTTGATCTCGACCAGTTCGGATAGAATCGTGTCCGGCAGAAAAGCGGCCGCAGTTGTGCAGATCGCTCCGGTGATCGCCAACGCCTGATGCGGTTTTTGCATGGACATCATGCGAATTACAATGTCCATGTCAGCAGCTTTTCTTTCGCTCCCGGTAACGTCCGTGTAATCCGCCGGCGATGCGACGATGGTCATTTTCGGCACTGCCGGAGATTTTGCAGTCGCCTCTTTCCGGTCGGCAAACCTGCACATTTCAGCTGCGATCGAGCGAATCTCTTCCAGCTCTTTCAGTTTTTCAGGTGTATACTCGTCGGGGAGTTCCGTCCCTTTCAGTCCGATGTCGGCCGCCCGAACGAATACAAGTGGGTTAGCAACATCAACGATGGAGACCGGAATGAGACGATTTTTTGTTTTGATCATATCCACCGGGTTTCCCGTCGGAAAGAGCTTTCCCGTAACCGCTCCCTCAGCCTGCGTAAACGAGAGGTAAATCGGAGAGCCTGTACCGGGAACGCCCGGAATCGAGCAACTTCCATCCACTTTTACACGGCCGTTTTCGACCTCTACTTCGGCGATGATCAGCTTTTTCGTATTGGTGTTGAATATTCGTACAGTCGTGACCGGCTCTTTGATCGGAACCATCCCCTGCTCGATCGCATACGGACCGACCGCGGATGATATATTCCCGCAGTTTCCCTTGAAATCAACCATTTGATGATCGATGCTTACTTGTGCAAATGTGTATTCCACATCAAATTCAGGTGATTCCGCCTTTTTGATGATCGCCGCCTTGCTTGTCAGCGAATTGGCTCCGCCCAGACCGTCTATCTGGCGATGATCCGGGCTGCCCATGATGTCGAGTAGGAATTCCTCCCACAGCAACTTGTTTTTCGGCATATGCTCATAGTTCAAAAAAACAGCCTTGCTTGTACCGCCTCTCATGATCACGACTGGCACTTTCATCGGCATTCCCTCCTACCCTTTCTGATTGCGAATTCGGTAAACGTATCGTAAAATAAACGGAATCATAAGTGAAATACATATTTTATTTGGATTCTGACAAAAAAAATTTATAATCAGGAGCTGAGGTGTTGGAAGAATGGACGAAAAAGACTGGATCGCCATTCGCGTGTTGTATGAAGAGAAAAATATAAGCCGCGCTGCCGAGCGTTTGTACATCTCGCAGCCAGCCCTGACATACCGTCTGAAAAACCTGGAGAAGGAATTTGGCACACGCCTGTTTTTCAAAATCAAAAACGGGATTGAATTTACATCGGAAGGAATTTACCTGGCGGATTATGCCGAGGAAATGATCAAAAAGCTACAGAAGACAAAAGATTACATACTAAACATGCAGAAAGAAGTAAGAGGCACTTTGCGTCTCGGGGTTTCCAGCAACTTCGCTCAGTACAAGCTGCCGAAAATTTTAAAAAAGTTTTCCGATCAGTTTCCTCACGTCCAGTTCAGCGTAAACACGGGATGGAGCACAGAAATCATGCATCTGTTGAACTCATCCAGCGTTCAGGTGGGGATCTTGCGGGGCAATTATGAATGGTACGGGATCAAAACGCTTTTGCACAGAGAACGTCTTTTTCTCATTTCGAAGGATGAGGTCGACTTGGACAATTTGCCGCAGCTTCCGTTTATCAACTACAAAACCGACAGCTCGCTAAAAAATCTGATCAACGGCTGGTGGCATGACCGCTTCTCCGATCCGCCGATGGTAACCATGGAAAACGACCGCCAGGAAACGTGCAAAGAAATGGTAAAACACGGACTTGGCGTCTCCATACTGCCGGAAATCTGTCTGCAGCCTTCAGACAATTTGCACACGTATGGCCTGTCTTATAAAAATGGGGAGCCTGTACTTAGAGATACATGGCTGATGTACAACCCGGATGTCCTTCGCTTGTCCACCGTCAAACATTTTGTCGACTTCCTAAACAAAGAGACGAGCATTTAACCGGCTGTAAACGCAGGACAAAAGTTTGCGTTTTAGTTATAAGTTTTTTTTTCGAAAACTGCAAAAAAATATGTATTTCCTTTATTTTTTCGTTTGCACTACCCTAGATGGTAACAGCACACAAATTTCAACAAGCAGATTTGTAAGCGATTGCTTGTTGGAGGAGGGGTTCATATTCTTACGTTACTCGGTATATCCATGGTGGTCGTCTTTACGTATCTTATTATGGCCAAACGGTTGTCTCCTGTCACCGCTCTCACAGTAGTCCCGATTCTCTTTGCGGTGATCGGCGGCTTCGGTTCGCAGCTTGGAGACATGATGCTGGCAGGATTAAAAACGGTTGCACCGTCTGCAGCGCTGCTCCTGTTTGCCATTTTGTTCTTTGGTGTCCTCATCGATGCGGGATTGTTTGACCCATTGATTCGGAAAATATTGAAGATTGCAAAAGGAGATCCGGTCAAGATCGCCATCGGTACAGCGGTATTGGCCCTCACCGTTGCACTGGATGGAGATGGCACAACCACTCATATGATTACGATCTCTGCGATGTTTCCGCTTTACAAGCGTTTGGGGATGAGACCGCTAGTGCTGGCTACGATTTCCCTGCTTTCGTTGAGCATTATGAGCGGAATGACACCCTGGGGCGGTCCCGCTACGAGAGCGATCACCGCACTGGGACTGGACGCCGGAGAATTTTTCATCCCGCTCCTGCCAACCATGTTTGGCGGAATTATCTGTGTGATCAGCATCGCGTATCTACTTGGCAAAAAAGAGCGTGAACGTATCGGTGTCATTGATATCGAACTCGACGGGCGGAATGAATCTTTCCTTTCCGAAGCTGCCGCTACCTACGCGTTGCAGGAAGATATCAAGCGCCCCAAGCTGGTATGGGTCAATTTGCTGTTGGTGCTTTCGGTTATGGTAATTCTCGTGTCCAGCCTTCTTCCGGTACCTGTTTTGTTCTTAATCGGGTTTGTGCTGGCATCGATGATCAATTACCCCAATCTGGATGAGCAGAAGGAGCGCGTGCTGTCCCATGCCGGAAACGCTCTCACTGTCGTTACACTTGTGTTTGCCGCCGGTATTTTCACAGGCATTTTTGAAGGAACGAAGATGGTAGACGCCATCGCCAATTCACTCGTTGCCATCATTCCGGAATCATTGGGTAACTTCTTCCCGCTCGTTGTCGCACTGACGAGCATGCCATTTACTTTCGTCTTATCCAACGACGCCTACTATTTCGGTGTCCTGCCGATTTTGGCTGAAGCCGCTTCCGCATATGGTATCGATCCTGTCGAAGTAGCGCGGGCCTCTGTGCTCGGGCAGCCAGTCCATTTTCTCAGCCCTCTCGTCGCTTCCACTCTACTGTTGGTCGGCATGGTCAAAACCGATCTGGGCGAATTTCAGCGATACGCGATCAAATGGGCACTCCTCTGTTCCCTCGTTATCATCGTGTTGGCTGTACTGACTGGAGCGATTATCTAACAAATCGGGTAAGATGGAGATAACTGCCGATCCTTTATCCCGCCATCTTCATGGCGCCATCCATAAACCAGGGTTGCTGCTTACCTCGCGCAGCCCTGGTTGTTTGTAACGTTTGTAATTGCTTGAACAATCGTTCTGGCCAGCTTCATCACTGTAAATAGACGGGTATCATTTAAAAACTGCGCTGCTGGCAGCGGATCGAGATAATTGACAACCCCGGTCAGGTGATAATCGCCCACTGCCGGAAGCACTTTTTGCAGGGCCCGCCCCGGAAGCAGCGGTCCCTCTTTCAACAAAACAGCTCCAACCTGCTCCCTTTCCCCCAGCCCGGCATCGATGCTGATGATGAACGGCTGCCGGAACTGCCGCTGGATCGTCTTCAATGTATGTTCCAGGTTAAAGGCATGAACCGGCTCCTCCAGCGTACCGTACACCTGGTACGCAATCCCGTTTTCTTTCAGCATCGTCCCGACCAACGGCCCCAATGCGTCGCCAATTGAGCGATCCGAGCCAACACATAAAAACACGATCTCCTTGTTTTCCCTTGTGGCCCGCTGAATCAGATCGGACAAAATTGAAGACATGACATCTATTTCCTGATGGTAGGTCCGTTCATTGTCATGCACCCAACAGAGCACTTTTTGTTTTACCTCTGGTTCTTTTCTGCCGAAAAAACCCATGCTTTTCCCCCTTGGCTTCGGTGCTTCCATAGCATTTATTATAAACGAAGGGAGGTTTCGGGATATGGAAATAATTTTTGCGAGCTATACCTCGAATTTCGAAGTCGTTTGCAGTACTTTTCAGGGAGTAGAAGAACGGCTGTGGCATCATATATACCATTCTCCAAACGGAAATCGCCTTTGCAGCTTTGTCCTCTTACCTTTCCACTGTTTGTTGCTACAACAATTGTGCCGTCTCAAGATCAGGAGCATCCAATATCGCACGAACGCGGGTATACAATTCCTTCTGCAGTTGTTGGGCGTGGCATCTAGGATAATCCGCACAAAATGAGTCTGACACAGTTGCCACGAATGAGTCCGAATGGCATGGAGCGACTCAACGAAGAAATTCGCCTACGAGAACGTGTCATTCGCATGTTTCCTACCCGAGAATCGATTATTCGCCTCATCGAAGCTTTACTGATGGAGATTAACAAAAAAGGGTAAGCAGCAAAAAGTATCACAATATGGGAGAGTATGCGGAATGGTGAGAACCGCAGGCAACAACTTAGGAGTCTATATTGACTCGGATTGGCTAATTTACTTCTCTAACCGAGAGGAATTGTCACCGCCGGGATATAATTGACCCAGGTTCGCCGGAAAGAAAATGACCCAC
>ERZ1673758.33-NODE-33-length-46638-cov-21.197969_pt1 | contig 46638 bp, 39 predicted proteins | sample MGYA00580180_ERZ1673758 | MGnify/ENA primary metagenome ERZ1673758 (study PRJEB41219, sample SAMN04549637) | soil metagenome | isolation source: soil | place: USA:California, San Francisco Bay NWR | collected 2009-02-09 ...
CTTGTACAAAATCAGTCCCGTCGATATAGACGTTTGTTCCCCCAGCCATGGGGCCACTGCTTGGACTGATGTTTGTAATGACCGGTGGTTTCGTCGGCGGCGGTGCTAGATACGTAAAGCCCTCTGTTTTTATCGTCTCTTGGCCATCCGGATTCACAATTTTTACATCTACTGGGCCGTCAACATTGGCTGCCGGTGATTTTACCCAAATACGAGTACTATTGTAGAAGGTGGCTACTTGTGCTTCAGCTTCACCAAAGTACACCTTCAACCCTTGTACAAAATCAGTCCCGTCGATATAGACGTTTGTTCCCCCAGCCATGGGGCCGCTGCTTGGACTGATATTTGTAATGCTGGGGGGAGGTGCCGGGAGATTTTCCAAGTATGTGTAGCCCTGCGGTTTGATTGCTTCCTGATTATCTGGATTTACCACTCTTACATCAACATCTCCAACCGTTGACGACGCAGGTGCAACAACATTTAATTGAGAACTAGAGAAAAATCTTACTTCTGCTTGATTAACTCCAAAGTAAACCTTTACTCCATTTTGGAAGTTATTACCTTTAATAGATACTATCTCTCCTCCCTTCACTAAACCACTGTTTGGTGTAACTGATGTTATCTCAGGAGCAGGCAATTTAGGATCAGGTTTGTACGTATAGCCATCAGCAACCGTTACAGATTTCCCATCAGGATTTACAACTTTTACATCAACCGGGCCAGCAGAATCTCCAGCTGGCGCTTTTACTGCTACTCGCTGGTCAGAGTAATAGGTGACAAGCTCAGCTGCTTTTTCACCGAAATACACCTTCACAGCAGGATCAAATTTTTTTCCTTGAAGATAAATCAATTCCCCGCCTGAAAGTTTACCGGTATTTGGGGTAATTTCTGAAACAGTCAATTCTTCTACCGGAGGAGCATTATAGGTATACCCTCCTGCCACAGTAATCGTAGTTCCATCTGGATTCGTCAAAACCACATCAACAGGACCAGGGACCTCTCCTGCCGGTGCAATCACTCTAAAATAGGTCGAGTCAGTGTAAACCGCTACAGGAGCCTCTTTTTCCCCGAATTTTACGGATAGACCTTGCATGAAGTAATTACCTTTAAAGTAGACTGTGTTTCCCCCTGCCAACGGACCGTTGTTGGGTTGAATTGAAGTAATTACAGGATCGGCCTTGTATCTATATTCTGCAGTTGCCTTCTGATGATCCGGATTTGTAACAGTTATAGTTACTTTACCTTGATTACCGGCAGGTACTGTAGCTGTTATCTCGTTTTTGCTGATGACTTGTACATCAGATGCTGCATTTAATCCAAATTTAACCGTTGCGCCGGGTCTAAATTTATCACCCCGGATGGTTACTTTACCCCCACCATCTACATGGCCTTCGCTTGGTTCTACGGCTGTAATGACCGGAGCTGGATAAATTACCTGTAAATCTTTATATGGTACAGCCTTACTCCTATTTCCACCTGCATAATCTTTATAAGTGATAACCGAACCGGACGAGGTTATTGGCAGAATTCCAGTTTTTTCCGGGTCTTTCGGTTTTATTTTATATTTGAAGGTGAGAGTGTTGTTCTTTAATTCCGCAAATTTCCAAATCAATGTGTTACCATTTACCTCAGGCTTTGGAATATTATTGTCATACGAGCCTGGAACAATTGTGAAGTCAGGTGAAACATTGTCAATAACCGTTACGTCATAAGCAGAGGCAAAACCGATTTCCTTTACGATTGCTGCGTAAATTTCTTTCAAACCTTGAGATCCCAGAACAAAATGATGATGATCTGCCGTTGTTGCCATTTCTTTTAACAGAAGATTAGGCCCACTTGTATCTGGATTGTCCGTAGACTTTAATAGAGCAATCGTGTAAAATACGATTCCCGCATCTTTAGCAGCTTGTGCTCTTTCCTTGGCATAACCATACGGATTTCCAGTTGGTTCAGTAGCATCCCCATCTGTCATAATGACGATAACTGGTCGTGCCTCGGGTCGATGGTTCTCCAGCATAGCAATTGCTTTGTCAATAGCGTCACCGGTAGCTGTTGCACCATTAGCGGTTATTGTGTCCACATAGTTTTTAGCTTGAGTTGCATCAGTAGTTAGATCAAAAGTTCGGGTCAAATTGGTAGAACTAAAATCTACAATTCCTACTCGATGCTTTGAAAAATCCATTAGATCAATAAAACCTTTTGCTGCTTCTTTTGCAGCTGTAATCTTGTCTTCACCATTGTTGGATTCAGGCCTCATACTGCCTGATTTGTCGATTATTAAGACAACATCATTTGGTACCACAATATTTTCCGGTGGCGTACCTTTGATGCTTAGTGTAACTTCTGCTTCTTCCTCAGTGGTGATAGTGGTCGGGTCCACACTCTTTGTTACCGACATGTAATCATTAACGGCAGCATGGAGTGTTGGAACCTGGCATCCAAGGAAAACCAGAAGCAGAGTCAATAAGTAGATTGAACTCTTCCTGATTACCTCCATTTTTTCTCCTCCTTGAATTGATATAAAAACAACAGCTATCGCCGCTGTTTTTTCGTGAAAAGTCCTTTCTCTGTGTCAAATGACTTCTATTTGTTATATCGGAGGTACATCTCTATTTTTTTATAAAACTTGATCTTACTGTATTCCTTACAAATGAAAAGGCCCAATAAAGGGCCTTTCATTTCTTCGTGTCAAAAAATGCTCCATATCCTGTAGGTCCGGAACTGTAACTATACCTGTCACCAGCAACCCTTAATTGGTTGATTTTAAGTAGGTTCGTCTGAAGTTCCTCTTGTTTTTCTTTTATAACCGAAATCACCTGATTGTCCAAAACATACGCCTCTTGAATATACTTAAGCGGACGGGGCCCAATGGTTTCACCTTTTAAAAGCCACGCGTTAATATCGTTCATGAGTTGCTGCCTTTGTTCCAACATATTGATCCATTCATTGGGGTCCGACTCTTCTTGTTTAACTGTGTTTGCTAGTTTGAGCGTAACTTTTAAGAGTTCCTCCGCCAATGTTTCCATTGGAGTAGTCATACGACTTCACGTCCTGCTATTTTTTTTAGTTATCGCAATGGCTTCTCTCCAAGTGTCACGAAATTGCACAAAAAAATCCTCTACCTCATTTAATATCAAAATGTCTTTTTTTACGTTCGCAGTTATTAATTGACGAAGCATATAATCATACATTACCCGAAATTGTTTTGCGATTGGGTAAGTATCATTTAAAGTACCAATCAATTCACACAAAATATTTTGGACTTTAATACAATATTTATTCACCTTTTCGTAATCTTTTGTTTCTATCCCCAATTTCGCTTGCTTAATAAAGGTGATCGCCCCGTTGTAAAGCAAAAGTGTCAATTCCTCCGGAGAAGCGGTTGTGATTTGATTTGTTTGGTAAGTCTGCGCAACATTTTGTAACACTGTGCCCCCCTCCTACTGTTGACCACCTAACAGATTAACAAACCAATTCCCTTGAGACTGATATTGAGCTAATGCTTTCTCCATTGCAGTGAACTTTTTCCAATATCGGTCTTCGATGGCTTTTAGTCTCTCCTCCCAATGATCGATATCTCTATTAATTTTATCAATGCTGTTCCCGATTACACTGTTATCAATAGGTTGGGTCCCGCTACCCGCCTTATTACTTAATAATTTTATTGTTTTGTCCAGCTCATCGTATATACGTTGAGCCAAACCAGTCTCTTTCGGATCCTTTGTGCTGCTATACTGGCTGAAAAGTTGAACCACCTTGTCACCATTCTCGCTGATAGCTCGCCGCAGTTTCGCTTCATCAATATACAGTTTGCCTTTCTCAAGATAGGCAAATTTACCGTTAGCCGCACCTGAAATACCAATTTCGCTCAGCGTATCAAAGGCCGAGTCTGCTCCCTTTAATGGCTCTGAAAGAGCGAAACGTAATGCATCCAAGCCGCTTGACAGAATTGGATCACGCTGGAGTATACCGCTTTTCGCCATTTCCTCCAATTTTTTTGCTGTTTCCTCAGGTAATTGTTCCTTTTCTTCATCAAGTAACGGTTCGTATCCTTTGTACTTTTTTTCTGTAAGTTTTGCATTAACTTTACTAATTAACTCGTTATATTTGTCTACAAAACTTTTAATGGTATTGAATATTGCATCCTCGTCATTCTTCACTGCGACACTTAATGCATTCGACGTTACTTGTTTAAGATTAAACTCAATACCGTCATAGGTAAAAGTATTACTGGAAACAGTATGCACCACACCGTTAATTTCTACGATTGCAGGAGAACCTGGCTGCCCGCTGGTGGAACTTGTGACTGTACCACTATTTCCCATTCCTAATAAGGAACCGTCCCCACTTGTTACGGTAACGTCAAAAATTGAACCATCGTTCGCTGTGAAAACGATCTTGTTATTAAAATATGTGGCTTTGATTCCCGTTGCAGACTGATTTACTTTTGATATTATACTATCAATGGAATCCGTTGACTCTACATTAATAGTTACGGGAGAACCGGCACCTGTATCTATTTCAAAAGTAAAATTTGCACCGATTGACGCAGACGAATTAGAAATCGAGTTGTCTACGGAAAACTCAGCAGATGGTGGAACAGCCGGTTTAGCCAACTGAGTTACCTTAACGGTATAATTATTAAGCTTAGGTGAGCCTTTAATATTGACTGAAACTGCAGCTTCATTTTCTGATACTGCCTTCTTTTTTTCCAAATTGCTTGAAAAACGAAGAGCGTCAAGTGATTTTTGGAAGTTTAACAAAAGAGAATTTATTTCGCGATAGCTGTCCCGCTTCCATTCCTCCAGTTGCTTCTTTCTCTTTAATCGATTGAGTGGTTCTCTTTCTACTTTCATTAAGTCCCTTATAATTTTCTCGGTATCAAGTCCTGAAGCCATCCCACTGAATCGGATCGGATTAATCATTCTACAATCCTCCTACCTTTTTTCATCCACCAAAAGACCGATCATTTCGTGGATTTTTGCAACCAAATCTAAGATTTTTTTTGAGGGTACCTCACGTACGACTTCTTGTGTTTGGTCATCAATGATCTGAACGTAATACTCATTCAACTCTTCGTGTAGCGTAAATTTAAGATGTGTGTTACTTGTCTGCAGAAATTTATTAAGATTTCCAATTTCTTTTTCCAATTGTTCACGTGACCTTGTTGTATTCCCATCCACAGTAATTTCATACCGGTGACTTACTTCCAGGCTTTGTCCCGTTTCAACAACCTTAGGTGGAATTTTATTTGTATAACTAACAGAACTAATCTCCATGATCTTACACCCCCTAAAAGTTTACTCATTGTATGTATCGGCACCTCGGCAACAAAAATTGATATTTTTCAGGACGTTGATTTTGACAGTAGTTCCAACCGATGCGCAGCTGGGGCATAACCAAGCGCAGCAGCTTCGGCATAATAACTTGCCGCTTTTTCATTCAACCCGAATACTTCGTATACAACTCCCAAATTGTAAGCTGCCAAAAAACTTCCAACTCCCAGAACACTGTCAGATCTCTTTGTATCTCCTAATTGCAAACATGTAAGAAATGAGTGTTCGATCCAGTCAATCATTTCAAGTCGTCCGGCAATATCTTTTTGAATATAATCCATATAAAATAAACCTGTTACGAAATGATAGTCAGGATAGTCCCGAAGAAATTCCTTTTCGTTGCGAATAATCTCTATACCATCTTCAAGGTTGCCGTTAGCCATAATGTTGTAGAGGTAATCAACAACCAAAACGGGGGCAAATCCTTCTTCTCGTGTAAAACGGGCATACGCTCTGGCAAAATATTTATCTGCAGTTTCGTAATCCTTTTTATTTTTATAATTGATTGCTATATGATAAAGAATATAGGGATCGTCAGGATGTTCTTCCAATTCTTTTAGTAATAGGGGTAAATTACGATCGGTTTTATCTGTCAAATAATATCCATCATGATAAACCTCAATACCTGTCCGGATATGAGGTAAGTCTGAAACAACCTGCTCATGAATCCTGCCACGGTAATAAGATCCTCTAGGAAGCAAGCGGGAAGCAAAATGACGTGTATAACGCACTTCGTTGTTTTCTTCATATTTACTTACAATAGAGATTCGGCCAATTGCCATATAATTGTTTATAAATTTTTGTAAGTGAACCTTACATTCTCCTGTAATGTACTCATCTGCGTCAAGTATTAAATTCCACTCTCCTTGAGATTTATCTAGGGCAAAATTTCGTGCTTCAGAAAAACTGTCATTCCAAACAAAGTCATAAACCTTCGCCCCAAACTTCTTAGCAATTTCTTTAGTACCGTCAGTTGATCCTGTATCAACGATTACGATCTCATTAACCAAGTCTTTTGCGCTATTTAAACAACGAGCCAATTTATTCGCCTCATTTTTAACTATCATGACAAGACTCACAGTGGTCACATGTTACACCTCCTCTCAGTCTAGCGACAAAAGATAAGACGAGTCTGGATAATACAGTAAAGCAGTTTGCACGACTTGTTTTGTTTTCTCTTGATCGTTCAATTTTATACAGATACCAAGTTGCCGTTCATAGACGGCATATTCGTGCGGATTCATTTCTTGCGCTTGGCTCAACAATTCAAGAGCAGCTAGTAAGTCCCCTGTATTGTACAAACAATCGGCCATTTTAATCAAAATTATACATTCATTACTTGTAGGAACATCACTCACTTTTTCCAAGTAATACTTGTAAAATTCAAAGGCCAAACCATACTCCTCGTTTCGATAAAAACACTCTGCTGTCTCTATCAGGAGACCATAATGTTCAATTATATCCACGTATTTCATCATCACTTCCCAGCAACGCAATCGTATAAGTGTGCTAACAAGCAACAACAGTTCACTGGGATCAATATTATTTATATCCTTGTTCAACAAGGACTGTAACGAAGGAGGTAATATATCAACTAGATTTTTAAAGCACCTGCTGTCATTAGACAAAATGACTCCGGTAATCGCGCAAACTGCATCCTGTATATCCCCATGTTTACAGTATCTTTCTTGAAATATTGCTGCCGCTTCATCAAAACTTCCTTTTAGTAATTTCAACTGTCCACGATATGCGGAAAGTTCCTCCACTTGAAAAGGATCTAAAAAAGCTAAGTAGTGTTCAGCAAGGGACGTATTTTTTATTTCAATTGAAGCTGAAACAAGCAACAGGGTATCTTTAGCCACATCAGCATTGTAGATCTTCTCAAGAAACGAAATGATTTTTCCTGTTTCCTCAAAATGAGACAAAGTTTTCAATAGCTCAATTAAAACCTGATAATTGTATTTGTCGAGATGTAACGATTGCACATAATATTCTACACTTTTCGAAATATGTCCAAGGCTGTAATAAAGACTACCTACTATAGCCAATACATTCGGTGTATTAAACACGGTTCCCGATTGTGAAGATAATGCGTTGTTTAGTTTTGTTAAACCGATTTCAAATGCTTCAATTGCATCATGATATCGATTAGCCTTTCGATAAACATCTCCTAAATAAAAATAGAAATCTGGAAAATCGGGGTAAGCCTGTACAGCTTTCTTTATGGTTTCCAATATTTTTTGGGGCGGATAATTCAGTTCTGTCATACAGTGAATGATATTAATATAGTTTTTCTCATATAATCCATATAGTGTGGCATTTTGATACGTTAGCATCTTTGATGCATACTCCAATGCCTGCTTATAATCACGTCCTATCAAATAAGCTTCAGAAATATAAAAGGCTAAGTCACTGCTGCAAGGATTCTTTCCCCACTCTTTTAATAATATTGACAAGTTACGCTTGGATTTTTCCTTTTCTGTAATTGCCGAACGTGTATAGCCACTATGTAAAATAATAATCCGGTCTGTTGCATTATAGATGGTAGGAGTTCCGTTACTCTTTACAAGCCGTTCATGAATAGCCCCGGTGTAACGAATACAGGGATCGTTACGAAATATACGAATAGTAGGAAGTGTACTTAATGCTTTGTGAGTTGCTGGGTCGTAATCGGTTATGAGACCCGCGATTAAATCGTAATTACCATTCTGAGCATGGTTAATAACATCATATACGTTGGGAATCGTCTCTCTAGAAAGTTGTTCGTCAGCATCCAAAAAGACTATCCAATCCCCTGTAGCCTTGGACAAGGCGTAATTTTTTGCCGCAGCAAAATCGTCAATCCACTCAAAATGGAAAACAGCGGCTCCGTATTGTCGAGCTACCTCGATAGTCCTGTCGGTAGAACCGGTATCAACGACAATAATCTCGGATACGATCTTTCTTACACTTTCCAAACAGGAAGGAAGGTTCTTTTCTTCATTCTTGGTGATTACGCAAGCTGATATTCTCATTTACTATCCCTCGCATCATTTAGAAAAAAAGAGAGCAAGAAACGCTTGCTCTCTTTTTTGTTCGATTATCGCAGCAATTGCAGAACACCTTGCGGGAGTTGGTTTGCTTGTGCCAGCATAGCTTGAGCAGCCTGGGTCAGGATGCTGTTTTTCGTAAACGCCATTTGCTCTTTTGCCATATCCAGGTCGCGAATACGGGATTCTGCTGCTTGCAGGTTTTCGGCAGTGATGTTCAGATTGTTGATGGTGTTTTCAAGACGGTTCTGATTTGCACCCAAGTACGAGCGAGCTGCGCTGACAATGTTGATTTGATCTTCAATATCTTGCAAAACAGCATTTGCATCGTTTTGGCTAGTGAACTGATAGGATCCGCTGGAAATTTGAGCTGCAACAGCGTTAATTCCAAAGCTAGCAGCGGACAACGTGAGTGTTTGGGTCCCTTCGATACCGATTTGAAGTGTAATGTTGGAGGAACCATCCAACAGTTTAATACCGTTGAATTTGGTGTTATTGCTGATGTTGGTGATTTCTTTCGCCAATTCAGCAATTTCTTCGTTAATGCGAGTGCGGTCATTGGTCTGATCCAACGTGCCGTTAGCAGCTTGTGTGGTCAACTCTTTAATACGCACGAGCATATCGTTAACAGTTTGCAGAGCACCTTCTGCTGTCTGAATCAAAGAGATGCCGTCTTGCGCGTTGCGAGCCGCTTGCTCCATACCACGAATTTGGGAACGCATACGCTCAGAGATGGAGAGACCAGCAGCGTCGTCAGCTGCGCGGTTGATGCGGTAACCGGAAGACAGCTTTTCTACGTTTTTTGCGAGATTGCCAGAGTTGATGCTCAGTTGGCGATGGGTATTCATTGCAGACAGGTTGTGGTTGATAATCATCTGTGATTCCTCCTTGATTTTGACGGTCACGTCCTTGTGACCGTTTGGTTGAATCATTCAGGCTCCGACACAATCGCGCGCTTGCGCCGAAACCCTTACACTAGTAATATCGGTAGAGAATCTCATGTACTTTATACCTTTTTCGATCTTTTTTACGAAAAAAACGGACGATCAGACACCGTCCGTTTTATCCATATGAACTAAGCGTTTCAGCACATCCCAATCAACTTTATGTTGAGAGGCCTGTTCGTTTTCCTCTTTAATCGTGATGTAAATCTCCTTGCGGTATACTCCCACTTCACGAGGGGCTTCAATCCCAATCCGTACGATATCGCCTTCAATACTGACTACCTTGACTTCTATTTCCTCACCAATCATGATCGATTCGTTTTTTTTCCGGGAGAGCACCAGCATGCTTTTCACACACCTCCCGGCGCTGTATGTTTGAGTACCAGCGGATGGCGTATATCGTAATCTTCTTCCAAAATCACCTGTTTTGCCATTCGATTTTCTTTGTTAATGACGATGGGAGCCTTGAGGTTTACGGTAATGCCTTTTTCACTAGGGGTTATAATATTGAAAACCATGACCTGACCCTCATCCGAAAGGCGGAGAAGTTCCCTGCTCTGCTCAGGAAGTCTGAACTGATAATCGGCAAAGAATACAAACGGATTGATAAGCCAAAACCCAACCTTTTCATCCTCTGTTGACTGAAGTAAATAAAAGGGCGTCCCCTCTTCTTCCTGAACCAGTTTAAAAAACTGCAGTTGCAAAAAACCAGGGAGTCCTTCTTCAAAAAATACCTTTCCAATCTCAAACTTACCGCCAGTCATCATGGAACCTTCTCCTTTTCACATCAACCGATCAACCTGCAGACCGACGACTTCTATCTTCAGCCGATTGTACTGCTGCATGTATATCTGCGCTTTTCCCGGCGTGTATTTTAACACGGGTGGTCGGATTTGGGTATGGTTCTCAAATCCTTGTTTTTGGATATTGATCAACGTAATGCCATGACGAAACCCAATGTCCACCCCTTCGTCGGGATAGAGCGGGGTCGGCAAGGGTGTGGGGGTAATGCCGAACCTGTCAGCCGCCTGTTCGGGGATGGGGTCCTGCGGGTTTTCGATCGCCCGCAGTTGGTCCCCCTCCTGACTGATGCGGGCGATCGCCTCCAGCCACTGCTGTTTGCCGAAAGCGGCGTTGTCGTCGCTGAACTGCAGCGGTGTTCGCAGCCCGAGGCTGTATCGGGCGCGGCTGGAGTCGATCGTGATCTCGCCGGGGTCCTGTCTGATCTGCAGGATGGCCGGCCTTTGTCGAAGCTGGAGGTCAGCATGCGGCTGCTGAATTTCCTGCACGGGTTTTTGAACGGAGATTCCGATCCGCGCCATCGTGCTCTCCATTCGCAAGGAAGCAATGGGCATGTGCGTCTACCCCTTGGTATTATCGCAGAAAATCAACCAAAGACGGCTGGATGATCCTCGCCCCGGCAGACAGCGCGGCCCGGTGAACATTCTCCTGTGCCTTCAGTTGGGTGATTACTTCGGCGATGTCCGCATCCTCGTTTTTGGACATCAACCCGGTAATGGAGACCTCGCTTTTGGACAGCCTGTCTTCCACCAGTTCCAGCCGGTTGACTCGTGCCCCCAGCGCAGCCCGCTCGGTCAAGACAAAATCGGCCTGCTGTTTCAATTGGTCACTGTATGCCGTCGCAGCGTTGCCATTGTTCAACTCCGTGACAATGTTGTCCAGCAGGGTAAAAATGTTGTTCCCGGTCGGATTGTTAAACACATTCTGCGCGTTGATGTTGATCGGCACATACGTATTCTCGCTGATTTCCAGTCTAATCAGCGAGCTGTTCGTGTTGGTAAACTGGCCTGACGCAGTATCGTAAGGCGGTCTGGTGGAATCGGTCCCGGCAAAAATATACCGCCCGTTCACCGTCTGGTTGGCTATATTGCCCAGGTGGTTTTTCAGTTCAGCGATTTCCATGGCCATCATTTTCAAGTCGTCCTTGGACAAGGTGCCGTTGCCGGAGGCTACCACCAATTCCTGAACGCGCTTGTACACGTTCCCCACCTCATCCAGTGCCTGGTCTGTGGCGTCCAGCCAGTTGAGCGCTTCCGTCGTATTTTTGGCGAACTGGTCGTTTTCAATCAGCGAGGAGCGGTAAAACATTCCCCTCGTCACAATCACCGGGTCATCAGAAGGTTTGGAGACCTTTTTCCCCGACGACAACTGTTCCTGCAGTTTATCCATGTTGCCCATCGAATTGTACAGATTTCGCAGCATGTTGCGGTTAAGCATGTTTTGCGTTACGCGAACAGCCATGTGTTACCCTCCCTAACGACGTTACAGACCGACTCGGCCCATGCCGTTAATGATCCTGTCCAAGATTTCGTCAACAGCTGTGATGGAACGCGCTGCGGCGTTGTAGGCGTGTTGGTACTTGACCAGATTGGACATCTCTTCGTCGATGGAGACGCCTGACACCGATTCGCGTTGTGCCGCCACCATGTTGACAATGGTTTCCGAGTTTTTCTGATTGCGGATGGCTTCCTGTCCTTTTACGCCCAGTTCGCCAATGGTGTACCGGTAATAATCGTCCAGTGTTGTCGCTTCTTTGAAGTCAGTGGGACCTGCTCCTGCAGGGATGATCTTGAATTTGATCTGAGCGATGGCCAAGGCGTTTTCGTTATTGCCTGCCACTACGCTGCCGTCCGGCTCCGGTCTGGCTGCGGCGATGGCATCCAGACTGGCCAAAATGGCAGGGTTGATCGCGATGTTGGCAGCTCCGGTCGGATCCGCAGTGCCGCCACTTATCCTGTCAACAAAGAACGGGATTTGGGACGAACCGCCACCGGCGTTAATGTCGTTGATGCTGTATCCCAACTTGTGCACATTGTTGATTTCCCTGGTCAAATTGATGGCGAGGAGATCGAGACGCTCCATCGTGCCGGGAATCAGCACGTCCCGCGATTCCAATATGGCAGTGATTGCGCCAGATGTCGGTTTGAAGCTGACCCCGCCAATGGTAAATTCATTGAGACCGGTCTGCGGATTTCTCACCGCTGCCACCGGAACCGAGGTATACCCGTTTACCAAGTCCCGGCCGTCTACCTGAATGTCCACCATGCCGTTTTCCACATAGCTAACTTTTACCGGCACCAGCTTGGACAGCTTGTCGATCAACACGTCCCGTTGGTCATACAGGTCGTTTGGCACATACCCGTGCGGCACGACGTCGTTGATCATCTTGTTAACAGCGGCGATTTGCTGGGCCAGCGAATTGACCTCAAGCGCTTTGACACCGACGACGTGATCCATGTCCTGCTGTACTTGCTGAAGCTGCCTGTACAGATTGGCAAATGTTTCGGCTACCGCAATGGAACGCTCCCGCACGACAGCACGGGTAGACGGGTTGATCGGGTCTTTGGACAGATCTTGCCACGCCTGCCACATCTGGTCCATGACCTTTTGCAACCCTGTCTCGGAAGGCTCCTGCAAAATCGCCTCTATTTTGGCCAGGGCATCAACCCTTTCGTCCCAATAGCCAAGGATTTTGTTTTCGTTTCGATACTGGAGATCGAGAAAATCCTCACGCAGACGCTGGATATCTGACACCATCACACCAGTACCCAACAAGCCAGCCTCTCTGCTCATGTTCAGGCCGACATACGGAATGCCAGTAGTCGCAACCATATTGACGCGCTGCCGGGTGTAGCCTTCCGTATTGGCGTTGGCGATGTTGTGGCCGGTGGTATTCAATGCCGCTTGCTGGGCAATAAGCCCGCGCTTGCTCACTTCCAACCCATGAAATGTTGAACGCATGATTGCACCTCTTTTACGCTTTGGTATTGAAAAAACTGCGATGGCTTCCGCGGAACGCCTCCGCCGTCGGATTTCCGTAGATAAAGTCATCCTCCGGCGCATCTGTGATCAGGTTGAGCGTCATGTTGACAAAAGAAAGGGACTGTTCCAACAACTGCTGATTGAGCTCGTTGGCATCCCGCAGTTCAGAGACAATCCGCATCAGTTCGTCGCGGTACGTGGTCAGACGCATCTTCTCTTCCGCGCTGGTCGTCAGCTTGATCAGGTCAGAAAGCGTGCCGTTGTCCCGGGTGAAACCCAGGGAAGCAAACAAGTGAGCCGCCACAGCCTGGCGGGCTTCCTCGGCGCTGCCGACAGCCTGGATCAGTTTCTGTTCCTGCTTGGTGATGGCCACCAGTTCGTCGACGTCACCCTTGATCAGCACGTCCTTTTTTTGTACGGCAAGCGTATACAGCGCCTTGTGCAGTTGAATCAAGTTGTCGAGCAGTTCGTAGAGTTCATGCCACTTCGTCATGAGGACACCTCAGCTTTCCCCTCGAGGTCGTCATACGCGTCCCTTACAGCTTGCGCCAGAAGGACAGGATTTTGTCGGCGAGCTTGTCGCTGGGAACGCGATACGTCCCTTCCTCCACCTGTTTTTTCAAGCGCTGTATCTTTTCCCGTCGCGCGGGAGAGTCGGGGTCCTCCACCTGCTTCAGCATCTCCAGGGCTTCCGCTGAAATGTTCACTTCATCCTTGCCCATGGACAGCTTGCGCCCTTTGCCAACCGGCGTCTGCCCCGTTTTATTGTAGGCATTTATCATTCCCGTGCGGTTCGGTTCCTGAATACGCATCTGAAAAACCATCCTCTCAATCCAAACAGACATAAAAGACTGGGGAGCAGGATCGCTCCACATCCTCATCATAACAAGAAAACCGATGATACTTCTTTAGTAGTATCATCGGCAAAATACCGGCAAACGATTAGTTTTTTCCGCGAAAACTATTCGTCACGATTCTGCTTTCTTCGATATGTAGCTTCTATCAAGCGAGCCCGCTTTTCTTCTTCCAGACGCCGCTCGACGTCGAGATCCAGCACGATGTCCCGCTGCAGATGCTTGGTGCAGTCGGCACAATACTGTCCGCTGCGAATCAAAAACCCGCATCGATCGCAGGGATAGCCCATGTTGGGGTTGTTGGCAATCGAAATTCGTCTCTCTTTGATGAATCGGGTAATCTGTTTAATGGAAACTCCGGTTGCTTCACTGAGCTGATAGATCGTCGCCCCCCGGTTCTCCCGCTTGCGCAGAAAAGAGGCGCACCGTTCATATTCTTTTTCTATCACCTGATGACATGAAGGGCAAATATCGCGAACGACCTGCACAAACAGGGTACCGCAGCGTGAGCAGTTAGACAGTTTGCCCAGTGACATAAGCACAACTCCTTTGATCTCCCCGTACTTGCTCTTGATGTTCAACCCGTTGTACTTCCATCATAGCGCATTTTTTCCAAGATGGCTATGAAGAGAATAAAAACATGGAGAGGGTTGGCTGTCTCTTAAATTAATAAAACGGAGCTGCCGGCTGCGCGGTGCATGGAAAAACCATATGAAAAACCGTAACGAAAATCTTCTCCTTTAAAGTCTACGCCCTTGATGGCAGTCGCAAACAGGCAGGCTCGATGCTACCGAAAGACCGTCAGTGAATAGACGCGGCAGCCATGCCCCACCTGATCCCTGATTGTCTTTGCGCAGGCACGCAGCGTGGTGCCGGTGGTGTAAATATCGTCCACGAGCAGAATGGCGTCGGAAGCCTTGAACAGACGCCCAAGTAATGCCGGGCCAACTCTTTGCCGCCAGTACGACACATCCCCGCGTACACGGACACCTGATCCGCCGCCATCCGCAGTGATCTCCATCTCGCGGCTGCGACAGGACACAGGACCCACCCACTCAAACGCTCCCCGCATGCTCTCCTGCCGCGCGGTACGCCCGCCCTGCCTGCTCAGTTTCGGGGTATGCCTCGTCCGCGCCAGCAGGGGGACAGCATCTACGCCAATGTGGTTGCTCAGCCCCCGCACCATCAGCTCCACCTGGTTGAAGCCGCGCTCCCGCAAACGGTTGTCATGGAGGGGAACAGCGGCTGCACACCGGAATCGAATTGATCCGTAGTAGCGGTAAAAGGCCAGCGCCAGCAAAGCGGCAAACAAGCCGGCCATGCGTTCGTCTCCTCTGTATTTGAACCGGCTGAGCATCTCTTTTCCCCACTCGTTGTAGACCAGCAGCCCACGGTTGCCGGACAACGGTTCTTCCTCGACAGATGCGCAGTCCCCGCACTTCTGCTGATTTGACAGCAGGGGAAGCGTTGGGCCGCCCATGTCCCGTCCGCACTGGACGCAAATCTGCTCGCCCACGATCGGCAGGAGCCGAAGACAATCGGCACACAGACCCAGTCCGTCCAGCAGCCGGTAGACCGCCGGGTAGCGGCCGCTGCGCGCTATGGCCAGAGACAAGCGCCGGACTGTCTCCTCCCGCGAGGTCACCCGGCCGCCGCAGCTTACACACGGCTCTCGCAGCATGAACGCGCCTCCTTTTCCCGCAGCCGCTCCGCCAAACGGTTCATCCTGCAAATCTGCCTGATGGCAGCATAGGGGGCGGTGGAACGATGAGACTGGATAAACAGTATGGTTCCCTCCGGCGCGTCAGCGGAACGGCCCACGCGTCCGGCAATCTGGACGAGGGAAGCCTCGTCAAAAACGGGGGCATCCGCCCCGACGACAATCACGTCACTGCGCGGAATGGTGACTCCCCGTTCCAGAATGGTAGTGGTCACCATCACCGCAAAACGCCTGTCCCGAAAGAGGCGTACCTTCTGCTCCCGCTCCGGATCGGCGGCATGGACGCCCGCCAGCGCGTTTGCGTGATCCGGCAGCCGGGCCTGCAAATACTGCAGGACCCGGGGAACGTCCTCCACCCGCGGGACAAAGACGAACACCTGACGGCCGGCCGCGAGGGAAGCCTTGACGCCATCGAGCAGCGGCGGTACAGCACGCCCCAGCCGCATCCGCTTGTCCAGGGCAGCTACCGTGCACACCCTGGGCACCGGCAGGGGATATCCGTGATACCGCCCCGGCAGCAGCACGTGAGTAGCGGAGTGGGTCGGGAACCGAAAGGCGGATGGGACCAGCCGCTTTCGCAGATAGCGGGGCGGCGTGGCGCTCAAATACAGAGTTTTCCCGCCGGGCTGAACGGCGCGGGAAACTGCCCGGTACAAGACAGGGTTGTTGTGGTACGGAAACGCGTCTGCCTCATCCAAAACGACCAGGGGAAAGCGCTGATAGTAGCGCATCACCTGGTGGGTGGTGGCAACAGTAATGTCAGCGTCCTCCCATTTTTCCCGGCTGGACCCGTGAACGGCGATCACGCGCGCTGCCGGGAAAACGCGCTGCAGGCGGGGGGCCAACTCCAGCACCACATCCTTGCGCGGCGTGGCGATCAATACCTGTCCGCCATCCGCCAGCGTCTCCCGGATGGCAGGAAACAACAGCTCGGTTTTCCCCGCTCCGCAGACCGCCCACATCAAAAACGCCGCGGGCCCCGGTCTGCTGGCCGCTACGAAGCGTCTGGCCCGTTCCGCCGCAGCCGCCTGCATCTGCGAATACCGCCCCTCCCACTGGAGAGCAGCCGCTGCGCCGTCCTGGCGAAAGCGGGTGCGTCTGCCGGGAACGCAGAGATACGGCGTGCAGCATTTGCTTTTGCCCATGTCCAAACATGTCGTGCAGTATGCGCAGCCCTGCCCGCAGGAGTGGCAGAGCGTGAGCGCGATCCCCCGCTCGCTGCCGCAGCGTCCGCACCGCATCGCCAAACGCCGGCGCCATATGTCGCGTCTCACGAACAGCTCAATGCCCGGCCGCCACTCCGCTTTCCCGTCGAGTACCAGCCACTGCAAGCATTCCGTGCGCAGACTTCCCGTCCAGCCGCGCCGATGCAGAAAGCCGTCCAGCTCTTCCAACAGCAAAGCGCGCCCCTGCAAGAGCAGATGCAGCCGCTCACTGTCTGCGCGCAGATCGGGAAGGGCACCGGCGGACAGAGATGCTCCAGGACTTGGCGGAGCCTTTCCTTCGGCATCTGCTCGCTCATCAGTTTGCCGGCCATCGGAATCCTCCGTGTCTTCCCCGGTCACCTCAATCGAAAACCACTCTCCCCTGAGCGGCTGCATGTCCCCGGCTTCCCGGCCGTACAAGGCGTTGGTTTCCCTGACGTGTGCCAGCGCCCATTCCCGCATGGCGGCAATCTCCTCTTCCCCGACATCCCGACCCTGCAGTCGCGCGTTCAGCATCCCTCTCAGGTAAAAGGCCAGCGCCAGCGATGGGCTTTTGCCAATGACGTGGAGCCTGCAGCCGTCCCGCTCCCGCCAATACATCTGATCCACCGTAAAACACGGCGTCACATACACGTGCGCCGCCTCGTCGCCCACTTTTACATAGAGCAGGTACTCTCGCACACTACCGCCTCCGTCCCCCTTGTCTCTGCAAGACCAGTGTGCAAAAAGACAGCAGCTGTCTGCAAATATTTCGGGACCGTGAAGCAGCACGACAAAAGAAAAAAGCGCGTTATATCACGCGCTCCCACTCGTCTGTATGGCGAAGGTCTACGATCACGGCCGGGGCGTCGGCCACCTCTTCCTCCTCGTCGGCGCAGAGGCAGCCGGCCCGTTTCAACACAGCCGTGATCCCACATGTATCATCAGTCGATCCGTAATCGACATACGAGATGCGAATCGGTGTACCGCTCCAATACGAACGGGCATGCAGCCGCCGGACTGCGTATTCCAGCACCTGCTCAGAGTTGCCGAGCAGCAGCCGGTAATGCACGCATGATTGGTCCGCTCGCACTGCCATGCGGCTGATCCAGCGGTTTGCAAGTGTCACCAGCAGAGAGGAGCAGCCATATGCCGCCAACAGCCACACCACCAACTCTTCCATCACGGTCATACCTCCTCTTGCAATCAAGGTATGCCAGATGGCTTGTATATGGTGCAGCCGCCTTCCCTCTTTACAGTTTCACCCAGCCGTTTTTAATGGAAATGACTACAGCCTGTGTCCTGTCTTGCACGCTCAGCTTTTGCAAAATGCTGCTGACGTGGTTTTTCACCGTCTTCTCACTGATAAACAAAAACTCCCCGATGGCCCGGTTGCTTTTCCCTTCTGCCATCAGCTGCAGCACCTCGCGCTCGCGGCGGGTCAGCGACTCGATCACCTTCGGATCGACCGGCTCCGAATCCTCTGCCGCAAACGTCCGTTCCGCCACTCCTTCCTGTTCGCTTAAGCGGCGAAATTCTTCAATCAGCTTGCCTGTTACTTTCGGATGGATATATGCGCCGCCTCCGGCCACCACGCGAACGGCTTCCACCAGATCGTTCGTCCCCATCTCTTTCAACAGATAGCCGGACGCGCCGGAACGCAGCGTACGGTACACGTAACCTTCGTCGTCATGAATGGACAGGATGATCACACGGGTATCCGGGCTTACGGAAATGACGTGTTCCGCGGCGGAGACACCGTTGACATTGGGCATGTTGATGTCCATCAGGATCACATCCGGCTTGTGCTCCTCAGCGAGGCGATACGCCTCTTCCCCGTCGGAGCCTTCGCCGATTACCCGAAAGTCGCTCTCCATTTCCAAAATTCGTTTGACGCCTTCACGGAACAATTGGTGATCGTCCACAATTACAATCCGGATTTCTTGCTGCCTTTTCTCCATGTTCATCCTCCCTATGTACGATTTCGCACTCAATATTTAACCGGTATTTGAAACATCACTTTCGTTCCTTCTCCAGGCGACGACTGCAGCTCCATCGTACCTTCGAGCAGTTGCGCCCGCTCCTTCATGCCCAACAGCCCAAAAGACCCTCCTTTGGCTGTGAGCTGGTCTACATCAAAGCCGATCCCGTCATCTTTGACAACGAGAACCAGTGCATCCTCCAAAAACTCCAGTTTCACCTGGACCTTGTTGGCCCCCGCATGCTTTTCCACGTTGTTCAGGCATTCCTGTACCAGACGGAAGATGGCGGCTTTGACGGAGCTTTTGAGCGGCTGCTCTACTCCAAACACAACCAAGTCGACGGTAACCTGCGTTCGCTCCTCGTAAGTTTGAATGTATTTCTGCAGCGTGGGCACCAGCCCCAAATCGTCCAGCGCCATTGGCCGCAAGTCAAAAATGATCCGCCTCACATCGGCCAAACTCATGCGGACCATTTCTTTCAGTTCGTGCAGTTCCATCTGCGCTTCCAGAATGCGGTCATTTTTCAGCATCTTCTCTACAATTTCCGAGCGCAGCACCACGTTTGCCATCGATTGGGCTGGACCGTCGTGAATTTCACGCGCGACGCGCTTCCGTTCTTCCTCTTGGGCCTGAATAATTTTCAATCCCATCATCTGATGCTGTTTGGCCGTCTCCAGTGCTTCGTCGACCTTGCTCAAGTCGCCAGTCAGATATCCAAGCACAACGCCCATCTGCGTGACAAGCTTTTCTGCCCGCTCGATCGTCTCCTCCAGGTTGCGAAGCTGCCGCTCCAGATCATTGCGCCTGCGCTTCAGGTTGTTTTCCCGTTCCCGAAATATGGACAACTCTACCTGGATCCGGCTCGCTTCCTCGTACGCGATGCGGATGTCTTCTTCCGTATAGGTGTGGAAGTTGCGGCTCACCAGCACCAGCCGGTTGCGCGACTTGCGGTAGGCGAGCTCCAGCGCATCCACCTTCTGAATCACTTTGGAAATTTCTTGTCGCAATTCATGCAATTCCAGCTTTAACGTGTTACCCTGCTGGCGTGCATGTTCGGAAATCTCAAAGATTTGCGCCTTGCTTGCCTCCACCGTCTCAATCGTTCGTTTAATTACTCCATCCAACATGCTGATGCTGATTGCCTGGTTCATTCCTGCTCTCCTTCAAATCCGTTTTTCGCTTTCGTAAACAGCTGGTGGAGTTGGGCAGTATCCATCTCGCGCGAGCCGACGTCAAAACGCGGGATCTTAAGCGGATTGACGCCGGGTGTCACCACTCCCGGATTGGAGTTGAACACGTAACGGTAGCCTGCTTGTTGGGCGGTCTGCAGAACGATGTCATTAAAAAAGCCGAACGGCAAGGATATGGTTTCCACCGGTCGGCCCACCAGATCGCTCAGGCCGACACGGGACATGGTAAAGTCAACGTACAATCGGTTCCGGTATTCCTGCTCGTTTTCCAAGCGCTGCAGATCCTCCATGTAAACGGGAGCAGTCTCGGGCCCCCATTCTCCCCATTCGTTGCTGGCGGCTTGTTCATGCAGACTGTATGTGTGTGAGCCGATATCCACCAGCCCGGAAACGAGCATTTCGTTTATCTGTTGGCGAGTCAACGGTGTCGTCATATTTTCTCGCTTGCGCTCCGCGGTGTCCCGCAGCCGACCTGCAATAGCAAAATTGACGGATGGAAACTGGTACTGCCGCAGCACGGGAAACGCATGCGTGTAGTAACTCTCGTATCCATCGTCAAACGTAATCAGCACGGCGTTGTCGGTAGACAGCACGCCAGTGTCGACAAAACGCAAAAACTCCGACAACGAAATCGGATGCAGGTCATTCTCGCGCAAAAACGCCATATGCCGGGCAAATTGGTCCGGGTCAATCACATAGCGTTGGTTCGATTGATTCGACACATGGTGGTAAGTCAGCACCACCACCCGATTTCGATACCACTGCCTGGGTACGACGGCATCCTCTTTTTCTACCGTTCGTTCCCGCGCTGCAGCAGTATCATCCCCGCTTGTGCTTATAGACGTAGGAACCGGGGGAAAATGTTGCACTTTCGGCATGTAGGTATTTGGAAGATGCACACCCCCGAGCAGTCCGGCAGTCACGACCAGACCGAACGACACCAGAATGAAAAGGAAGAAGGGCCACCTTTTCGGCAACAAAATCCCTCCTTAAGCCTACATAGTGATTCGACACCAGAGAACGGATTCCTTTATGACCAGATTACCATTCCTATCCAAGAAAAAAAGCCTAGTGCGTGCACTAGGCTCTCCCTACTCGGTTGTTATTTCAACAGACCGGCAGCGTCCTGTTTCAGCGCTTCTGCCTTGTCTGTCTTCTCCCACGGCACATTCAGGTCATTACGCCCAAAGTGACCGTATGCCGCAGTCTGTTTGTAGATCGGACGACGCAGGTCAAGCTGTTTGATGATACCTGCCGGGCGCAGGTCAAAGTGCTTGCGGATGAGCTTCACCAGCTCCTCCTCGGCGATCTTGCCGGTGCCAAACGTATCCACGCTGATGGACACAGGCTGTGCCACACCAATGGCGTACGCTACCTGCACTTCGCACTTGTCCGCCAGGCCTGCTGCGACGATGTTCTTCGCTACGTAACGAGCAGCGTATGCACCGGAACGGTCCACCTTGGTCGGGTCTTTGCCGGAAAACGCGCCGCCGCCGTGACGAGCGTAGCCGCCGTAAGTATCCACGATGATTTTGCGTCCGGTCAAGCCGGCGTCGCCCTGCGGACCGCCGATCACGAAACGGCCGGTCGGGTTGATGAAATACTTGGTCTCGTCATCCAGCAGTTCTGCAGGAACGATTGGCTTAATGACGTGTTCCATCAGGTCTTTTTTGATTTGTTCCAACGTCACTTCCGGAGCGTGTTGGGTGGAAATGACAATGGTGTCGATGCGAACCGGCTTGTCGCCGTCGTATTCCACAGTCACCTGGGTTTTGCCGTCCGGACGCAGATAGCTGAGCGTGCCGTTTTTGCGCACCTCGGTCAGACGACGGGCCAGCTTGTGCGCCATGCTGATCGGCAGCGGCATCAGTTCAGGCGTTTCGTTGCAGGCAAACCCAAACATCAACCCTTGGTCGCCAGCGCCAATCGCTTCGATTTCCTCGTCGGTCATTTTGCCTTCGCGCGCTTCCAGGGCCTGGTCAACCCCCAGGGCGATGTCGGCAGACTGCTCGCCGATTGCAGTGATGACGCCGCAGGTGTCCGCGTCGAAGCCAAATTTGGCGCGATCATAACCGATTTCGCGGATCGTGTCGCGCACCAGCTTTTGAATGTCCACATAGGTGTTGGTGGTAATTTCACCCGCCACGAGCACGAGACCGGTGGTTACGGACGTTTCGCAAGCAACGCGAGCGTTCGGATCCTTTGCCAGGATCGCATCCAGAATGGCGTCGGAAATTTGGTCACAAATCTTATCCGGATGACCTTCGGTGACAGATTCAGAAGTGAACAGGCGACGACCTTTTTGCAATGCCATGTGTACGACCTCCTTTAGACTCATACAAATAGTGTGGTGGCCGAAACAGGTTCTTATCAGTCGAAGGCACATGCAAAAAAAAACCTTTTCCGTTTGAGGAAAAGGTGCTTGTTTTGATGCGTTCCTTACCTCTTATCGGCCAGAACAGATTTCCGTTCTGCTGGTTAGCACCGCTCAAGTCGGTTGCCGGGCTTCATAGGGCCAGTCCCTCCGCCTACTCTGGATAAGAGTATCCATTCGCATAATAGAATACTGGTTTTTCTCTTCGGTGTCAATATGCACTTAGCGGATTTCGTATTTGCCGCGCACCATGATGTAGGCCACGCCGCTGTAGTTCGGATCCAGCCGCAATCCGCGGTTGTCGGAGCGGGCGATCAGGAGCAGGTGATTGTGGGAAACCGGTGCACCGGCACGGAGATCCGCCCCCTGCGTAATGTCGGTCAGACCGTCTCCATTGTTGCCGGCGACAGCTTGCACCTGTCCGGTGCGGACGATGAATTCCGTCCCTTCAAAGCCGTACAGCGTCTGGCCCGGATTCAGCTCCACCACGGTCAATCCGCTGTTCCCGCCGCCTGCGCTGCCCAGCGCTCGCTGAATCTGCTGATCGACGTAGCTTTTCGTCACGACCGGGTCGTCTGCAGAACCCGGCACGCCGGCGCTTCCGCCGTCAGCCATCGCTTGGGAAGTAAAAATGGCCGTGCCGACAACTGCAGCTGCAATCAATCCTTTTGTCGCTTTGTTCATCTCGATGTCCTCTCCTTTAATTGTTGATCACAATTTGTAGACTCTGGCCAACAGAACGACTACTTCGGCTCGGGTCGCGCGTCCCTGCGGCTTGAAGAGATTCCCGTAGCCCTTCAGCCAACCTCTGGAGGTGAGCGCCTCGATCGCCGGAGACGCCCAGTGGCTGATCGGTACGTCACGGTATGACGACCTTGAGTGCTTGGTCAAAAGCAAGTTCTGGGCGCGGGCGGTCATCTGGGCCATCTCCGCCCGGGAGATGGGCTGGTTCGGCTTGATCGTCCGGTTGGGGTACCCCTGCATAATCCCCAGTTTATACGCCATTAGAAGCGGCTGGTAGGCCCAATGGGAGCTGGACAGGTCGCCAAACGGATTGCGGCCCGTATACGCCCCCACCGGCAGCCCTTTGGCCCGCATGGCTTGGATCAGCATGGTGGCAAATTGTGCCCGCGTCACCTGCTGATTCGGCTGAAACGTGGCATTGTCAAAACCCTTGACGACCCCTTTTCGAGTCAGCCGGGCGATTTCGGCGCGAGCCCAGTGACCGGCAATGTCCCGATAGCCGTCCACCAGCTTCTCCTTGTGCAGTGTGAGGCGGTAGGCATCGTATTTGAACGGGACCGTACTGCTCAATCGGATGTAGTACTTCCCAGGCTTGAGCTTTAATCCGATGACTTCCTTGCCTTGATCGGACAACTGGGCCACCTGATCGGTAGCAGCCAGCGCATAGTTAAAGGTATGGGACCCGTAGATCTCGATGCGCATCCCCTTGGACACGGGGACAAACGGCGCACGAACGCTGACGTAGGATTCCGAATCCACGGTAAATTGGAACCAATCTGAATCGGTATGGGTCGGCAAGGTGCCGGTCATCAATGTGCCGTTGGCCAGTTGAGAGGCCTGGCGATACGTATCGTTTGGTTCATTGACGTCCTTGCGAACCGGAGTGAAGGACAAATCCAGCCGGTACTCCCCGTTTACCTGATTGCCCCAGTATTCGCTGATGCGTATGTAATACTTGCCCGGCGACACATCTTTTTGTGCCCGCTCGACCGGGTTGTCCCGGTCCCAGGTGTCGTACTCTTCCCATCCCTGCCCCTGTTTGCCGATGCGCATGTTCAGATCCATTCGCTTGGTGTCAGGGGTAACCGTAATGTTCAGCCGGCCATACTCACGCACGTAGTAGGAAAACCAGTCCTGATCGCCTTCCTCGTGAAAATTGCCGGTCACGCTGATCTGATTTCCGACCAGGGGTCGCGCCGTATCCATGTTGTTGTTTCGCTCGTAGCGGTCCGGGTTGATCGAAAACGAGCTGGTCAGCACGTAGGTAAACGCGTTGACCCCGCCGGTTCGCTCCAGTTTGATCAGCATGCGTCCGGCCTTGGCCGGAACCGTCAGGGTATCGCCGTTGCCCATGTAATACGTGACAGGCGTACGATTTTCCGAATAGAACGTGGCGGCCATGGGGGACGATATCGAAGTGGATATAGAACCCCTCAGCGTCACTTTGCCATCGTAGGGAATATCCATTTTGTACCAGTCAATCGTGTCGGACTGGTTGAGCCGTCCGCGAATCTGCGACTCGATGGGAAACGGACTGGCTTGTCCCATGCTGTTGTTCGGCTCGTGAAAATCCGTCGAAGGGTTGCTTCGGACGGCCCGGTCGACATTGAGCAGGCCGTAGCCCGTCTGCCGGTCCCAGCCGCGCTCGCCCAGATCCGTGGCGGTCTGGTACAGAAGTTGTCGTACATCGAACGGCGACATGTTGGGACGGCGGGCCAGCACCAGCGCTGCGGCCCCGGCTACCTGGGGAGCAGCGGCCGACGTGCCGCTCAACGTACCGTATTTGCCTCCGGGCTTGGTGGTGTACACGTTCATGCCGGGAGCCACCAGATTCAACTCCGGCCCCGAATTGGACTCGCTCAGCGGTTGGTTGTTGCTTTTGACCGCCCCGACAGCGATCACGGTCGGATACGCAGCCGGATAGGCGACCCGGTCGCTCTCGTTGCCGCTGGCCGCCACCAGCACCGCTCCGCTCGCTTCCGCCCGCTGAACCGCCTCCGTCAAGGCTTTGGAGTACGACATGCTGCTGACCGACATGAGGATCACCTTGGCCCCCCGGTCCAGCGCCATGTTTATCCCCTTGGCGATGACGTCAATATTGTCCTGCTGGCCGTATTTGTCCAGCACCTTGATCGGCAGGATGTGGGCGTTCCACAGCACCCCGGACACCCCGATGCCGTTGTTCCCCTTGGCCGCGATAATCCCTGCCACCGCCGTGCCGTGTCCGTTTGCGCTGTCGTCATGCGCAGACTTTCCCGGATTCACCAGATTGATCCCCGGCAGTACATTTCCTTTCAAATCGGGATGGTTGGCATCCACCCCTGTATCCAGGACGGCGATGATGATGGAATTGTTGCTGTTGACCGTTTTCCACGCCTGGTCCGCCTTGATCTGCTTGAGATGGGTCTGGTTGTTGATGTACCGGTCCGACGTGATTCCGGCCGCTGACACGGCTCTGACATTCGCGATCACCGCCGCCAATCCGATGGCGACCACAAGCCCCAAAATGATAACTCTCCTCATGAAAATGACAGTCCTTCCTCCCCTGTTTTTCCCATGACGGCGAAACACAGGGAATCAGGTAGTGGCGGGTCACATGCCCTTCTCTGTACTTTCTACCATTTCTATCTATCTAGCATAGCGGAACAAACAGATGAAACGCAACCCTGTTGATCCAATACCTGGAACGTCATCCAACCAAACAGCAATACCCCCTTCTGCCACTGCGGCAAAAGGGGGTGGTTCTGAAACGTTTCGTTATTGCAATAAGCCATTCGGCTGCGAAGTTTTAGGCGCAGCCTGTCCTTTTTTCTGCTGCTTGGCTTTGGGGATGAAAGCGGTGCAATCAGCGGCTTTCACGCCTTCTTTCTTGATCGACGTTGCCGGGATTTCAAACGCCCACATCCGGCTGCCCTTGGCTTCCACCTTCAGGTTTTCCAGCGTGTAGTGGACGCGGGCCACTGCATCTCCAGCCTTGTCGTGCACGATAATCGGCACTTCCGTAAATTCCAGACGCTTGTTCAGCCCGTTGCGGAACAGCACGACCACCTTCAGGCCGTTGTTGGTTCCATCCAAAATGTCCAGCACCTGCAGGTCCACCAGGCCATCTTCAACCGGCAGAGCAGCTGCCTTGTCCTGGTACTGCTGCTGCTCCTCTTCGGTCAGCTCTCCGCCCAGCATTTCCGGGTGCTCGGCTGTTTTCTCAGGTTTCTTGTATTCCAGTGTGAGTGGCACTTCCTTATCCGGCAGCTCCTCAAACTCGCTCCACGGGAACAGGAACTCACACGGACGGCTCGACTTGTCGCCGACCGGCCCAAACTCCAGCAGATGGAACGTCTTGCGGGCGACGACTTTTCCATCCGGAGTGACCAGTCTCAGCGGCAGCCGTTGAAACAGCATGTTGCGGCTGGTGGCATTGCGGATAAAGGTAAGCACCAGGTACCCTTCCTGCGTCACCTGAGTAAAGAACGGGAAGATCCCCACTTCGTCCCGCACCACGGGCGGCAGCTCGTCGTGAATGTACTGCATCAGCTCGGCTTCCTGCTCATCCAGCTTATCGCCCCAGGGGCCGTGCAGGTTCAAGACCATTTCCTTGGACGGGATGCGATTGGACGACTGCTCCGGATTGTCGATCCCGGACACGCCCAGATAAGACTCCTTTTGCAGGTGATTGTGCACATCTTCGCGCACTTGCTCCAGGCTCTCTTTGGAGCCAAACCAGTTTTCCAGCAACCAACTCATGTCAAAACCTCCTCATTTCCCGACCAGCGGATACAGGTAACAAATGCAGGGGCGGTCAGGTAACCTCCAGCATCCATCGTTTCAGGCTGGCGTTTTTCTTTTTCACCGCATTTTCCGGGAAGACAAACAGCCACGGTCGACTTGTCCGCGGACGGACCCGAATGCTGCTGCCGTCGATGATCCCGGTTGCGACCACATCGCCCTCCGTGTCGGATACGGTGATCGTCAATTTACCCGGGCGATAGTCTACCGGCAAGCCATTGCGGAACAGTACAGCCACCACCAGCTCTCCCCTTTTCGTCCAGCCGATGTCAAAGCCGGTAGCCTCAACGGTTTCGGCTTCAATCGGCGGTAGCGAATGGCTCAAGAGCTCCAGGCGGTCTTTTTGCCGTTCGGTCATGCGTGCTTCCATCTGCGGGTCAAGGTCGAGATGTTTGGGCCAGACGTAAGGGTTGGCCTGCGCCTTCATCATCACTTTCCAGCGTGAGAATCTGAAATTCTCATGCAGGTACGTGCCCTCCGGAAAGAATACTTCCCACGGACGGCTGCTGCGCGGCGGGATCGATCCCATTCCGCTCAGGTCAACCCGCTGACGAGCAAACGGCTTGTCATCCAGATAGATCGCCAGGGTAATGTCTTTAAACCGCACTGGTTGATCCAGACCATTGCGGACAAACATTGCCACAGTAAGGCCCTCCGGATTCGGAATCAGGCTGAATCCGGTCACGCTGATGCTTCCGGCCGGCACATCCGGCAGTTGTGCCTGCAGAAAACGGAGGGTGTACTTTTTCTCGTTGTCCAACTGCTGCTCCCAGGCCGGGTGAAGGGACAGGTCCGTCCTCACTTTCTGGTTCCCGGCCTCCGCAGCCGGCACGGACTCCCCTGCTTCAACCTCCGCCTCCTGTTCGCTCAGTTCGGCAAAATCGACAGCCGCATCTTCCTGAATCTCTTGTTTCAACTCTTCCATGGAGCGCGTTTTTCCCTGCTCCTTGTTCAACCAATTCTTAAAAAAGGAAAACATCTGCATCCTCCTCTCCTGACCGCAGCACATATGAAGCTTCTCTCTATGATAAGACTTTTCGGCGGGCGGGGTCAAATGGCCGCAAGCGATTAAACGCCCGCTTTACCCCTGCGGCACGCCCACCTTCCAGCGAGAGAAGTCCGCGTCATCCTTCAACACACTTTCTTTGGGGTAGATAAACATCCACGGTTTGCTGGTATTGGCGTTGACGGTCAACCCCCCCAGTTCAAACAGCCCTTCCGCCACCTTGTCTCCTGCCGCGTCGTAAAGGGCGAGCGGCAGCTTTTCGATGGACAGCGATTGCGTCGACCCATTGCGGATCAAAAGCATCGCGTGCAGTGCACCATCCTCCGCCCGGCGAAGCTGTACACTCTGAATGTTGACTTCCCCTTCCTTTAGCGGCGGCAGCCGTTTGGCCAGTTCGATCAGGGACTGTTTCTGCTCGTCCGTCAGCGCCTTGATCCACGACTCTTCCAGTTCCAACTGCTGAGGCAGCACCAATTTTTTCTGTGCCAGCTCAAACGCAATCTTCCAGTTGGTGAGCAAAACGTTTACCTGCAGGAAGTACTCCCGCTTAAACACAAACGTCCACGGTCTGGCCGCGAACGGCGGAATTTCGCCCAGCTCTCCCAGGTCAAACGTCTGTCGGGTGAACAACTGCTGATCCCCAAACAACACGACCAGCGGCATCTCCCCCAGGCGCAGAGGCCGGTTGGTGCCGTTGCGCAGGAAAGCCGTCACCTGAACACCGTCATCGTGCGGGACAAGCGAAATGCCGGCCAGGGAAATATTCCCCTCCTGCAGCGGCGGCAGTTCCTGTGCCATAAACGACAACGCGTATTTCTCCTGCGTAGTCAGCCGCTTTTCCCACGACTCGTGCAGCGACAGGGATGTAGTCACGCCAGCCGCCTTGGACTCCGTCTCTTTTTGCTCCGGCGCCTTCTCGGACACGTCGGTATCCGCTGCCGGCAATACCGACTCCTCCTGCACCTGTTTTTTCACATCTTCCGGCGTCGGCGTTTTCCCCAATATGTTTTTCAAAAAGGATAACATAACGTCTCTCCCAACTTTTCTCTACATCTATATGTAAAGGTTTATAGAGATGCTGTTCGTACTCAACTATAGCACAGTGAGCCCTTAATGCAACAACGAAAACTTGGTATCCGTTGGAACGCGTGTTGGATGCGGGCACGGTGCCTTCTAAAACAAATTGAGAGGGCAAAACCTGCGTATGGTTCGCCCTCTCGTTTTGACTCAGAGTGTTGTCTTTACGGCGTCGTCACCGTCTGTGTGCCGGAGCCGGCCGATTCGGAAGCCTCGCCGGTTGGTGCCGTTTCTGAGGCAGCGGATTCCGATGTGTTTGACGCTTCGCTCGCGTCTGCTGCCGGTGAGGGCGCTGGTTCTTCCCCTTCTCCGCTTGGTGCCGGTGTCTCCGGTGTGGTGTCAATATCGTCGGTTCCCGTCAGGCTGCCATCCTCGATGATGATCAGATCCCCTTTCTCCTGATAACCGACTTTTGCCTTCAGCGTTTCCCCGATAAAACGGAGCGGCAAAAAGAGGCGGCCTTTTTTGATCACCGGCGGGGTCTCCAGCTTGATCTTCTCCCCGTTCACTTCCGCTTCGCCGGAATCGAGATACAGCGTGATCTTGTTGTCGCCGCGCACCACTTCGACGGTGCGGGTCTCCCCGTTCCACTTCACCTCGGCCTTCAGCGCAGCGCCGATGGCACGCACAGGCACCAGGGCGCGTCCCTTTTCCACGAACGGGGCGGTGTCCATCACGACTTCTTTTCCATTGACAAACGTCTTCAGCGACGTGTCGCCCGTTTTCTCGTACAGTTCGCCCAGCTTGTCGAACAGTTTCTGATCGCCTGGTTTATAGAAGCGGTTGAGCAGTTCTTTTTGAACGTCCAGCGCCTGCTTCAGTTCGGACTGCTGCTCCAGCATCCTGGTCAGCTCTTCGTATTTCGCTTTCAGTTCTTCCGTTGCCTCTTTGACTTGCTTCAACTGCTGACGCAGTTCGATCAGTTCCTTCTTGGTCTTGACAGCTTGCTGGACGGCTTCTTTTGGGGACACGCCTCCTGCGGTCGAACCGGAAGGCTTGTCCTTATCCGGTTTTCCCTTGTCCTTGCCCTTTCCCTTGGCGTCTTTGTCCACTTGACCGCCACCGTTCCCTTTTTGGGCTTCTTTTACCGGTTTTTCCGCATGGACCGCGGCCAGCGGCGTACAGGCCAGCAGGGTGAGCACCAAACTTGCAGACAGCCATTTCTTCATCAAATGTCCCTCCCGCTTGCACCAGAAGTAATACGTGCTCTGTTTACCATATCGGCAAATCGGCGGGAACTTGATAGGGGAAAGAGGGCCGGCTAAAAAACAGCAAGCCCCACGGAAATGGGGCGCCGGGTAAAGGCATCATGCCTGTTCCAGAATCTTGTCGATAGTAGCCAGCGTCTCGTCCGGAATCGTCATCCCGGAGGCTTTCACGTTGTGTTCCACCTGCTCGGGCACGCTCGCTCCGATGATCGCGCTGGAGACGTTCGGTTGGCGCAGCGTCCAGGCCAACGCAAGCTGGGCCAAGGAAAGCCCCAGTTCTTCGGCGATGGGACGCAGACGCTCCACCTTGTGCAGGTTCTCTTCTTTCAACCACGATTTCACTGTCTGGTTGCCGCGTTTGTCGGCCGCCCGGCTGCCCGCAGGCGCCTCATTCACCGTTCGGTACTTGCCGGCAAGCACGCCCTGCGCCAGCGGCGAATAGACGACCTGTCCGATGCCGTTTCGCTCGCACAGCGGAATGATTTCCTTCTCAATCTCTCTTGCAAACATGTTGTACAGCGGTTGATTCGCCACGATCCGGTGCAGCAGGTATTTGTCCATGATCGATAATGCTTCGGCGATTTGCGCCGCTGTCCAGTTGCTGATACCGACATACAGCACCTTGCCCTGCCGGACGAGATCGTCCATCGCCCGCAGCGTCTCTTCCATGGGGGTGTCGTTGTCGAAGGCGTGGCAGTAGTACACGTCGATGTAATCGAGACCGAGCCGCTTCAGGCTCGCTTCGCACTGTTCCATGATGTGCTTGCGGGACAATCCCCGGTCGTTGGGTCGATCGCCCATCGGTCCCCAGACTTTGGTCGCCAACACGTACGACTCGCGGGGATACTTCCGCAGGGCCTCACCGACCACCTTCTCCGCTTCCCCCTTCATGTAAATGTTGGCTGTGTCGAAGAAGTTGATTCCCAGTTCATAGGCCTTGTCGATGGTGGAGATCGCCTCCTCCCTGCCGACATAGCCTCCGTACGTCAGCCAGCTTCCCAGGCTGATTTCGCTCACTTTCAATCCCGAGTTTCCGAGACGACGGTAATTCATCTTCGTTCCCTCCCGAGAAAGTATTCGAAAGCGGGTAGCTAACGCGACTCTTTCTCAATTTTATCACGAAGCTGTCCGAGTGCTTCAAGATGTCAAGAGGCACACTCAACAGAAAGACCCCATCAATAACGATGAGGTTCTTTTCCAACACGTTTTTCTACACCCGAAAACGCGAAATATGTTGCTGCAAGTCCTCAGACATTTTTGCCAGCGCCAGGGCGGAAGACGAGATTTCTTCCATCGAGGCCAACTGCTCTTCCGCAGCGGCAGACACATTCTGCGTTCCAGCGGCTGTTTCATTCGCCACTTCCCGGATCAAGGTGATGGAACGCACGATTTCTTCCACAGACGCCGACATCTGCTGCGCGCTGGCGGAAACCTCCTGAATCTGCACGGCTACATCATTCACGGAGCGCTGGATGTGCGCGAAAGACGTCCCTGCCTGGGTCACGACGTCCATTCCTTCGTTCACTTCATCTTTTACCTGATCCATGGAAGTGACCGCCTTCTCCATCTGCCCGTGGATCAACGAAATGACGTCGTGGATTTGATTTGCAGACGCCGCCGACTGCTCCGCAAGTTTGCGCACTTCATCGGCAACGACCGCAAATCCCCGCCCGTGCTCACCCGCTCTTGCCGCTTCGATGGCTGCGTTCAGCGCCAACAGATTGGTTTGAGAGGCGATGTCGGAGATCACCTGAACAATCTGGCCGATTTCTGCGGAACGTTCGCCCAATTCCTTGATGACTGCTGCCAGATCGTTCACCTTGTCGTGAATCGATCCCATCTGTTCGCCGGCGGTTTGGATCGCCCGATTCCCTTCCTCTGCCACCTGGGCTGCCTGTATGGACGAGGCGGATACCTGCTGGGCGTTTGCCGCAATTTGTTGGATTCCCTGCGCCATCTCTTGAACAATCTGGGCGCTTTGCCCCACACTGACGGCCTGCTGCTCGGAGCCTGAGGCGACTTCCTGCACAGTGGAGGCGATTTGCTCCGTAGCTTTACTTGTTTGCTCCGCACTGGCTGTCAGCTCTTCAGCGGAAGCAGCCACCTGCTCGGCGCTGATGCGCACCTGCTGAATCAAGCCGCGCAAATTGTTTTTCATGACCGTAAAGGAATGAACCAGTTCCCCGATCTCGTCTTTGTTGGTTACAGAAAGATCGTCTGCCGTCAGGTCGCCGGACGCAATCGTTTCGACCGAGGACTTGAGCCGCACAACGGGCCGCGAAATCAGTCGGGATACCACGTAGCCAATGCCAATCGCCAGGATGACCGCGATCCCGCTGATCACCCATACCGTTATCTCCACGCTGTTTACCATCGCGGCGTTTTCCTGAGTGGCCTGGGTCATGAGCTTCTGCTGTCGTTCACTGATCTGTTCCGCGATGGTTTGCATATCCCGTGAAATCGGAAACAATGAGGTCGTGGCAAAGGCCAGAGCCTGCTCGTTCCCTACTGAAACGATCAGACTTTTCGATTTTTGGAACTGCTTGTTCAGTTGTTCAATCTGGCTGAGATACACTTTGGTTTCCTGCGTATCGGCCAGTTCCATGGAGATTGAGACCAATTCCGACAACGTCTTGCTTGTATCCTCCACTCGCTGCAGCGATGCTGCATTGTGGGTCAGCAAATAGTCTCGCAAACTGTTGTTCAGTTGGGTCGCGTTCACTTGAATGTTCTTCGCGTTCAAGAGAATGACAGCTCTTCGGTTCATGACTTCAGAGAACGAACTGTCCACTTTATTGAGGAAGTAAAGTGACAGGCCGCTTACCATTACCAAAAGAAGTACGACTGATAAAAATCCGGCGGTTACTTTTCTGCCAATCGTCCATCTCATGTCTCTACTCCTCCGATTGATAGGGACTTGCGTCTCAGACTGTTCGCTCACGACCTTGTCAGATAGGAAAAAATACCAAAGAGAAGATAGTATCAAACTACCACGAGAACGCGTAATGGTCAATGCCCCCTGTCATGCGCTCGCCCGGCTCACCACTGTGTCCAAAAAAATACCCTTCGCCGGTAAACGACGAAGGGCCAGTAATATCGCCTGTCTAAAATCTGAGGGTCTTGTCCCATACCGGCTCCACGTTCACGCGCCGACGCTTGTACTCCAGGACAGCGGCGCGCACCAGCAGGAACAGCCACAGCTGCGAATAGGTAACATACATGATAAAGGAGACGGCCAGATTGACGGGACTTGCCATGTCGTCCGCCACTTCCGCGCTCAAGAGTTGGATCACGTAGATCAGCCACGCCTCAAACCACAGCAGGAGCAGGGGGACCGTATACGACGTGTGGACGATCCCCAGCACGCCCAACAGAAACCACGCATCGGAAATGAACAAGACAGCCGCAAACACGATGTAGATGGACAAAATGTGAACCGCGTGCAAAACAACGTGCCGCTCGCGCCACGCCGGCTGTTCAAACATTTTACCGATCAACTGCAAGTTGCCCTGCATCCATCTCGTTCGCTGTCTCAGCCACACGGCAAATGTCTGAGGCTCCTGCTCCCATGAGCGCGCCTGCGGTACAATCGGCAGCTTCCCTCCCAAAGCGGCAAGCGAGATCGACAGGTCGGCATCCTCGGCCAGGGCGGACGAATCCCAGCCGCCAGCGGCGACAATCGCCTCGCGCTTCACCACCAGATTGGTTCCGGTCAGCGTTCCCAAGCCAAACAAATACCACCGTCCGCATTGCATCAGCAGTTGGAAGACGGCAAACTCCAGGGCGATCATTCGAGTCAGCCCGTTTTTCTCCGCGTTCAGGGTTTTCACGTAGCCGACAGCCCCTGCCGCCCCCGGCGTCTGCACGGCCGCCTCGATCAACAGCCGCAGGGCGTCCGGCTCCGGCTGGTTGTCGGCGTCATACACGGCGATGTATTGTTCCCGCGCCAGCGTCAGACCGTAGTTCAGCACCCGTCCCTTTCCCTTCGGCGTTCCCGGGGGGACTTTGACATGACGAATGTGGGGAAACATCGACGCGTAATAGTCGGCGATGTCCCCGGTGGCGTCGGAGGAACTGTCGTTCAGTACATACACCGTCAGCGGCCCGTCATACTTTAGTCTCGCCATGGCATCCAGCGTCTGGGCCAAGACCTTTTCCTCATTGTAGGCGGCGATGAGAATGGCGACGCTGGGGTATTCGTCAAGCGGAGGGGATGGAGCCGTTTTTGACCGGAACGCAAGACCGGCGACACACAGCACCGAATAATAGAGAAGCAGCAGCCAAAACAAGGCCGCAATAACAGGCAGAATCACTGACACGGTTCAGGAACTCCTCTCCGCTGCACGGATGCGTCATAATCCGCACTCCATTCTTCCAGCAGGGCCTCCACCGCAGACCAGTCCTGGAACACGAACAAGTCTTCAAGCCGCACCCACGACATGACCAGGTCTGCGCGAATCCTGCGCTGCTGGTGCAGCAGCCGGTGAAACCGCCGCAGCATGCGATGAGCCCCTTCCCGGTCGCAGCGCTGCAGAACAATCGCGATCGTCGAGGGCGAAATGCGTCCCACAATGTCAAACTGATCGCGCACGGACTTAAGCGCCGCCTCTCCCACCACCTGCAGCACCGTTTCCGGCGTGTAGCGCTGACCGCCAAACCCGTCAACGTATGAAGGAACGGGCACAAACACAATCATGCCCGGTTCGTTTCGCCGGCGCAGGGAGACCATGATCGCTTTCAAGCGGTCCTTAAACTCATTTGCACTGAGCACAGACACCGCCTCGTCCATTTTGCGCAGCGCGGCAATCTGCCGCTGCGCTTCCTCATATTGACGTGCCCACCTGCGCAGCTCAGTCGCCTGCGCCCATGACGCAGCCATCAGCACCAACACTCCAAGCTGATATACGATGGATTGGGATTGCGTACCAATGTCCCACCCCAATTTCCACCCCTGTGCCACAGCAAAAAAGGCGTGTAGCAAAATGACGGCGACCAGCAAGGTGAAGGAGCCGAGTGGGGACAAGTACAGGAACAGACCGTACAGCAGGGCAGCGGCTACCAATACAAGCCAGGCGACGCTCACAGGCACCTGCATGACCAGCCAGACTGTCAGCGCGATTTGAATCAGCGTTAATGCGGCAATACCAATGCTTCGTTTCATGACTCTTTTCCCGATTCTATGACTTTGATATCATGCTGTCTCGTATTATGGCACCAGTCAATTATATTGGCCATCAACAATTTATACCACATACGCTCTGGACTGCTTTCGGTCAGTGACAGACCAACAACAGGCACAAGAAAACCGTTCCGCTCGATTCCAACGACTTGATTGTGCATGAAATAAAAGTATTCACACATTTACCAACAGAGTTATTCACAAACTGTGGATAAGTGATTGAGAGTACGTGGCCGCTGCAAAAGAAACAGCCACTCGATTTCCGAGTGACTGCCAGACTGAAGACAAACGGTTCATTGAGTTAGCGTCCACAAAAAATGATTTCCAGGCCGAAAGGCCTGCCCATTCATCAACCGAAGCGGAAGACAATGGGCATCGCATGGAGGGATGGGCCAAGCGAGCTCCTTTGACGACCGACTCAGCGGAAAAACGAAGACGCGGGAATCAACAGGGGACACAAGTCTCACTTCCTCGAAATACCCAGATGTTTGTCCCTGCCCGCGTCTCGTTTTGGAGCGGACATCATTCGCTTCTGAGCTGGGCGTCAAGCGAGCGAGCCGGCCCGATCTCCCATGCGCCGTGGACTTTGTCTACACGCTGACAGCCACTCGATTTCCGAGTGACTGCTGTCATGTCGCTTTTGCGATGCCTGAACAAAATGCCAGCAACCGTTCTTCAGCCAACGCTGCATCTCCTCTGATTTCAAACAGCATTTTCAAATGGCTGGCTTGCGAGATCGACAGTCGTGCCGCATGATACAGATCGGGCTTTTTCTGTGAAACGACAATCATCACTTCCGACACCGGCGAGACGATCCCCTTTATTCGCAACAGTTCGTTCAGGATGAAAATGAACTGTTTCACAGTCACTCTGTCGGCTGAATTGTTCAGCGCCAGGACTTCTTCAATTAATTGTTTGGCACGTTCCTTCTGCAGCGCCTTGAAATTGGGTATATGCAGTTCCATGATTTCACCTCTCTCCTGCAGATACCCTGATCGTTCGGAAAATAAACCTGACGAGTTCGATGTGTGTGGTCACGCCTCAGCCGCTTTCAGCAAGGTTTCTATTTCCTGACGCGGGATTGGTTTGCTGAACAGATAGCCTTGTCCTTCGCGGCAGCCTTCTGCATGCAGGAAAGCCAACTGCTCTTCCCTTTCCACACCCTCGGCAATCACATTCAGGTGCAGGGTTTGGGCAATGGTCAAGATCGCCCGGACAATCGCCTGACTTTCCTTGTTCATGTGCACATCCCGAATAAAGGAAGCGTCAATTTTTATCGTGTCGACCGGGAGATGTTTGACGTAGCTGAACGAGCTGTAGCCCGTTCCAAAGTCATCGATCGAAATATGGACGCCCAGATCGCGAATCGATTGCAGGATCGGGACCGCATTGTCCGTTTCCGCGAAGATGCTCTCCGTAATCTCAAGCTCCAGCCACTGCGGTTCCAGTCCGGTATCCTCCAGAATCTCCCTGACTCTCTCCACCAGATCGGGTTGAAAAAACTGCCGTACGGACAGATTGACCGATACGCGAAAAGGGGCGTACCCTTCTGCCTGCCAGGCTCGATTTTGCTCGCAAGCACGGCGCAGAATCCATTCCCCGATCGGGACGATCAGCCCTGTCTCTTCTGCGATCGGAATAAACTTGTTGGGCGGGATTCTTCCCAATTCCGGATGATTCCAGCGGACAAGCGCCTCCGCTCCCACCAGCTTTCCGGTCAGCAGCTCATATTTGGGTTGATAATCAATGTGAAAATGCTCGTGCTCCATCGCTTTACGCAGTTCATTTTCCAACAGGATGCGTTCCAACGATTTCTCTTCAATGGACGGATGGAAAAATTCAAATCCATTCCTTCCGCGTTCTTTCACAAAATACAGCGCCATATCCGCCCGTTTCAGCAGCTCGTCGGCCTCTCGTCCATCTGCAGGAAAGACAGCAATGCCCATGCTGCAGGAAAGATTGTGCTGTCGGCCATTGACCTCCAGCGGTTCTTCCAGCCGCTCGCGAATTCTTCGGGCGATTTGATCCACCTGGTCTCTGCCCGATATGTGGGGCAGCAAGATGGTAAACTCGTCTCCTCCCAAACGAGCGACCACATCGTTTTCCCCGAGGCACTGCTTGATTCTTTTCGCAATCTCTGCGAGGATGACATCGCCCACTTCATGTCCCCACGAATCGTTGATTTGCTTAAACCGGTCCACGTCGAGAAACATGACCGCCAATTGGGACTGGAATCGCTTCGCCTGGTACACTTCTTTTCGCAAGCGATCAACAAAGAGCCTGCGGTTGGGCAGATCCGTCAACGTATCATGGTAGGCCAAATGGAAAATGGTTTGTTCCCATTGTTTTCTTTCCGTTACGTCCCGCATGACGAGCACCAGGTTCTTTACATCGCCGCACGAGTCCAGGATCGGGTTCCCTTTTGTTTCCAGATAGAGGACCCGTCCGCTGTTGGTGCGGACACGAAATTCCAGTAGAGATGACGCTTTTCGCGCTGCACAGATTTCCTTGAGATAATTCGTCACCAGTTCGCGATCTTCTTCATGCACCCATTGCAGCAAATGACTTGTCCCCAGCTCGCCTGCATCATCGCCGAAAAAGGTCTGATGCGATGGAGAAAGGTACAGAAACGTGCCTTCGCAATCAATGATGGCAATTAAATCGGAGCAGTTTTCCGCAATCACGCGATACTTTTCTTCACTTTGCCTCGCCTCTTCTTCGGCTTTCTTGCGCAGACTGATATCATTTCGGATCGAGACGTACTGATACGGTTTCCCCTGTTCGTTTACAAACGGCACAATGGTGGTGTCCACCCAGTAAAAGGAACCGTCCTTTGCCCGATTGCGTATTTCGCCGCGCCAGACTTGCCCCGCTCCAATGGTCGCCCACATCTCCTTGAAGAACTCTTTCGAATGGTACCCCGAATTCAAAATGCGATGATCCTGGCCGATCAGTTCTTCCCGTGTATATTTCGAGATGGTACAAAACTGATCATTGGCGTGCATAATGATGCCGCGATGATCGGTAATGGCCAAAATGGAAGATTGGTCCAACGCATATTTGATATCTGCCAGCTCTTTGACAACACGTGTCAGCTTCTCGTCTGTTTTAGACAGAAGGTACTCCAGTTGATGATCAGTCAACGTTTTCATCTGTTCTCACCCACGACTCGAAGTTACAAAACTCCAAAAAACGGAAATTTTTTACGATCATTATACATGATTGTCCACTTATATGGCGCACATCTCACCATGCATTCCTTGTCATTTCTTTGAACGCGTCCTGATCGTCGGAGCCGGCATCTCAGCCGAAAAAAGCATGTCCGCAAAAGGAAAACCGGCGTATGGGACCACATGCGGCCGCAGACGCCGGTTCATTTGCTGACAGTCCAGCGCGATTCTCCATGCGAATCGCGCAGGTACAAACCTTCTGTTGTTACGATGGTTCCAAGCAGTTCCATACTTTCTGGATTTCCGATGAACATCGGCATGTTCAACTCATAATTTGACCAGATACATACCTGCATCTTTTCAAAAACAAATACAGACGAAACAGCTTCCCGCAGCCCCAGCTCCAGCAATACTTCCAGGTCAGCGAGCTCTTCAAGATATACATGATCACGGTCATGGTGATGAAGTTTATTCAGAATCGCGGTCGCGATCTTTTCCTTCTGCTCATGCTGCAAGACCTCTTTGAGCCGCTCAGTATTTTCGTATCGGAGGGATGTCTCCACCTAGACGTGATCATACGCCCACAGCAACTGAAACACGCGAAGAAACTTTTGCTCTTCCTTAAAGTAACTGCTGCGCAGCAAAGGATTATCCTCAAGAAAGCCAAATGACAAGGCAAGGAAAGCAGCTTTTTTGCTGTCTACAATGGTTTTCGGGAATCTGTCGAGGACAAAGGATCGTTCTGGAAAGCGGGAAGAAATGAGGTCGAAATGTTCCACTAACAACGTACTTGCGTCGGAATCTCTTTTTGGATCTTCGTTTATGTTCCAATGATCCGGAAACATGGACACGACTACGCTGGCAAAGTCGTTCATGCAAACACCCTGCTTCATGGCTGTTTTATCGCTGCATAGCTGAATCATAGTACTTGCTAATTCCGTTTTTTCAGTTCCTCCCTAATTTCGATTAGCACTTGATATATTCGTTTCAATCCATAACTGGTTTCCGAACGATCGATTGCGCGTTTTACAACCCAATACAGGATAAGGAATTGGACAGCAGCGATTATGATCCACAACACAATATTTTCCACGGGAATCGCCTCCTCCCCCTCCATTTTCACACATTTCCAGTTGTTTATCAATTGTTACAGATTTTGTTGGGCTTGAGGGAGATATAATCGGGGATATGCTGTAAACAAATTAGCGTGCTTGTTCGAAAGTCAGCCAGCTTAGGTACAACAAGCCACATAATCAGCCTCATCGTTTACATTTAACCAGAGGGAACCATCTTGCCCTTGCAGGGGGAGACAAGATTATTACACGAAAAAACCCCAGACGAGTGTTGGTTACTCGTTGGGGTAAATACAACAATAATCTGTACGCTTAATATTTAATAACCGTAGTCGTGTAAGATTCTCTTTGCAATCTGATTTTCAGGGTCATCAATCAGAATATCTTGAGCCAAGCGTACAGCCTCTTCCTTGCTAACTAACTTATCAGGGATATCATGGAAAAATAATAAATATACTTTTAGGTCTGTGTCATTAGATGATAGTTCCAGAGCCTTTCTAGCATGGTATAAAGCTGCCTTATAAGCACCATCAAAATGACAAAGTGGCTGACTTAACAAGAGAGAGGCAAGGTAGTGTAAATCACTATCTTCGCCTGCAGAACATATTAAATAGTTTACGAATGTATATGCCATCATCCCATCAGTTTCATATGCTAACTCTAACAAAGAATCTGTAAGTTCATTTACAGTCATTTTTTCAGCCATTTCCCGTGCTTCTTTAAACTTACCTGATAAGATTAACGATTTAAACATTATCGAGTTTTCACCCACGCATTTGAAATTTTTATCTGACCATTAGCTAACCTTATAAAGGTAACTTCAACTGTCTCCCCAGCTATTTGTAATGTTCTTTTAAGTGCAGGGTTATTACCTCCATTCGTTTTAGTATAAACTCCTTCAACACCTTCCTTCATTACTTTTGAAATAATAACAGATATGGTGTTCCAATCTTTCGGGTCATCAACAATCCTATCCCAAGCATGTTTGGGATTTAATATTTTATTAATTTTATTTTTGTCTAAGGAGACAACCTCATTTATTACTTTTGAACTGAAATACTGTAAGTCAGTTTTAAATAAGAACTTGCCAGTTTCTTGAGCTGCTTCTTTCGCACCAGCTTTAACTGCTCCTCTAAAGAAGCCACCTAATCCACCAATATACGTAAATGGGTCTTCAAATCCCTCCAGTTCCCTTGCTCCCTCAACATGTTCATATATACCTGTAATTTTACCGTTTTCAATGATAAAGTCACCGTCATGCTTGTAATCTGCTTCCATTAGCTTACTGGTCTTTGGATTGTTACAACTACCCGGATGTGCCCATTTACCGTCCTTAGATTCGCACCAATGCCCTGTTGGGTCGATATTGTTAAGGGGATTATTATGCACATACGTATACCGGTTGAGGCTCAACGGATTATCCACTTGCCCCTTATACGTATCCTCCGAGATAAACCGTCCGATTTTCGGGTCGTAGTAGCGGGCGCGCAGGTAGTAGTAACCCGTTTTCTCGTCGAAAATCTCACCGCTGTACTTGAACGGGTTGGACATGGTTTCCGTTTGCGCAACAAGGTTGCCCCACGAATCGTAGTCGTACCGGTTTAGCTCCGCACCGCTGCTGTCCGTGATGGATACAACATCGCCGTGGCTGTTGTACAGATAGTACCCTTGTTTGTTTGCCCCCACATCTTTGCGGAACAGCAGTTCGTTCCCCCAGATGTTGCGGGCCTTCACGTTTCCGGCGTTGTCCAGCTCTTCGATGACCCTTCCGTTCAGGTAGACGTACTTCGTCTGGTTCCCGTTCTCTTCCTTTGTCGCACGCAGTCCGTTCCCGTAGTAGGTGTAGCTTCCCGCATCGCCTGTCCGTTCATTGGCATAGCTGCGCAGGCGGTTCCGCTCGTCAAAGGTGTACGTCACCGTGTCGGTGTCGATCGGCAAGACGCCCTCAAAGGATTTCCTGTTCCCCCGGGTGTCATACGCATAACGATTCGTGCCACTCGGCAGTGTTTCTTTCGTCAGACGGTCAATCTTGTCGTACTCATAGACATACGTCGTTCCATTGCGGGAGATGGAGGCCACGTTCCCAAACGAATACTGATTCGTCTCTGTCCAGATCGGCGTAGTACGCTTCCTGTGCGTCAGCTCCTTCACCTGACCAAAAGAATCCAGCTTCCGCTCCATCTCCAGGCCGTTTGGGTACGTGAGCGTGTACGTTTCTCCCGTGTTTGTCGTGTGATACGCATAGCGGATTGTCCCCGTCACATTGCTGGATACTTCCAGCAGGCGCTCCGCATCGTCGTAGCGATACGATACCACCGTGTTATCCGGATATACCAGTTGGTCCATCAAGTCATCATCATCTGTATAGCGAATCTGATAGACACGGTCAAATACCGTCTGGCGATTCAACCGATGGAACGGATCGTAGCTGTACTGGACCTCCCGATAATTGCTGCTGGTCGGACGGGTGTCGGGACCATTGCTGTTGGTCTCTTTCTTCACGAGTGAAGTATTCGGGTAATACTCCCAGGTTTCCTTGTTTTTCACAACACCCGCTGTATCTTTTGTCGTGATGCTGGACACCTCATAAAACGGCGTATACGCATACTCATGGCGGTTTCCTGCCTTATCGGTAAAGATGCGCGTCTTTCCGTTCGGATAGTAGTGAAACGTTTCCGTCGCCCCGGACGGTACATCTTTTTCGCTGATCTTCCAGGACAGCGGATTGTAGTGATACTCTGTCGTCAGCGTATTATTCTCCAGTACGGATACCAGGTTGCCGTAGGCATCATAGCTGTATCTGTAGACATTTTGTTCCGGATCAACGAGACGTACCAGGTTGCCGTTTATGTTGTAATGATAGGTCCAGGAGCGTGTCTTGCCCGTCTGGTCACGTTCCGTTTTTTGCGTCATTTGATCAAAGGGATTGTACTCGTAACGTATCGCCAGTCGTTGTGCCGCGTCACCAGTCTCGCGAATTTCCTCTTGCAGTTGGCCGTGCCGGTTGGCAAAGTGCGTGACGGTGAGGCCATTGGACTCAACGCTCCGAACAGTCTCGACCGGCAAATAGCTGTCTCTGTCGCGATAGGCATTGGCGCGGTAGTACATGGTGTACCCTTTGGGATCTTGCTTGCCCAGCAGACTGCCGTCTTCATTATAGAAGTAACTTGTTGCCCGGCTGTCGTCGGCATACGGAGCACTGGATTCCAACCGGCCGTCCGAGGTGTACGTGTTGTACAGAAGCGGTCTTACTTCTCCATTGGTCCCCCGCTGTCCCTTGTATTCCACCTCGCCAAATGGCGTGAAATGAGTAAATTCCTCCGTGCCGTCCGGCAACGTCATTGTCACTTTGCGCTGTGTGTCATCATAGTCGTAGAAAATCGTCCGGAACTGGCCCTGATTCGCAAATAGTTCAATGGTAAGCCGTCCAAGCAAATCGTATTGATACATAGCCTGGCTTTGGTCGGGGTAGATTCGTTTTACCACCCTGCCCAATTCGTCGTAGTCAAACTGGTACGTAAGGGTCTCCTCCGTTTCCGGAGACGTCTCCACTTCCAGCTTGATGACCGTCGGATACAAGCCATAGCGGTCGTAGGATTCAATTTTTTTATCAAAAAATTTCTCATCCGATCCTTTCGTCGCTTCCACGATAGTGGAAACCAGCTTCTGGCTGTTGTACTTGTACACGCGGCCAATTTCTTCCCGTTTCGTCGTCGTTCCATCCGGATACGAATCGACGATGTGCTCCGTTTCCAGCAATTTGTCAGCATTATAGGTATACGTTTCCTCGTGAAAATGATTGGGATTTCCGGCTGCTGTCCGCTTCATCTTCGTTAGCAACCGCAGGTAATAGGTCGTCGATGTGTAGTTCCACGTCGTTTCGTTGCCTTGCGGGTCCACCAATTTGGTCAAATCACCGTAACTGTTGTAGCTGTACGCTGTGACCTGGGCGTACTTGCCCAGCCTGCTTGCAACACTGCCCAAACGATTGACGTCGGGTGCCAACAGAAATTGGTACACATCCGCATCGTCGGTAAACGAAGCGGGACGCCCCAAAAAGCGGTACTCGTACCGTGGCTTCGTCTCTCGGCCGCTGTACAGATAACTTACATAGCTGACGGGATGGTAGCGGTATTCTTTGTCACCTTCCGTTAACGTCAGAGGAAGAAGAATGGTGTCTGTATCCGCTCCAGTGCCGATGTACGTCTTGACTGATTGCGGCAAAAATGTTTTGTCCGGATTGGGTGTGAAGACTTTTTCCTGGTTCGGGCTCCCGTACTGTACAATTTGCGTTTTGACGATCGCCCCTTCCCGCAGGGTCTGATTTTTCAGCCGGACAGACAAATCCTTGGACGACTTCCAGATTTCCTTATTCGTCAGCGGATAGTAAATTGTATGCGAGTACCATCCCTGCTTCTGACGCTCCGGGTGGGGCGTCTTGGCAAAGCGAATGTCAACTGCTGTCACCGGATGATACGACGTATAGGTCAGCTTTTCGTCATCGTGGTACAACCGGACCACGCCGCGGCTGAGAAAATCAGGTTCGTCCGGCTGATACGGGCTGTACGTATAGGTAATCTGCAGGCCTTCCACCGGGTACGACACCTCACGCAGCAAATTGTACTTGGTGGTGCCGCGTCTCTGAAAGTCATCGGTGGTGTAGACCGTCGATTCCATACCGTTGTAGTCTAGTGGAATGTTCGCCGGAAAGGAATACACGGGTTTCAGGTTAAACTCTGCCTCGCCGAATACCCCTGAATCGTGATAGGTATACTCCGCGATTATCTTGCTGCCATTGCCATTGACGTCGTATTCAATGACCCTGCTAGGGGTCTCATTCCAGTCGTACTTTATATGCTTTAACAAGCGGCTTTTGGACGCATCGGCATACACCTTGAGATCGCTAACCACGTTGTACAAGCGTTTTTCCATAACGATGCAGCGGCCGACGCTGTCGATGATTTCTATCGGTTTCTCCTTCTTTTCCGGAATGCGGTAGACGATTTCATCTCCATACGCATTGGTTTTGGTGACCACATACGTATCACCATCACTATTGTATGACTTTTCTATGGAAAAATTGTACAAGTAGCCGTTGTACCTCAACCAGGCAATGTGTTCCACGCCATTGATTTCCCACCTTTTGTACTCCATAGAGGCGCCGAGATAGGGATAGTTTACCCAGTCTCCTTCTTTGGATTTAGACTCAAGCACTGTGCCGTCGTCCAGCGTAAACACATAACGCTTACTATCCTTTTCATGAGTACGGTTGCAAAAATACTTGGATAAATCTTCATCGTAGGTGCAGCGGATGTTCTCTCTGTCGATCTCCTCAATCATGGGGATATTCCATTTCCATCCCACAGGCAGGTGATACTTTTCGTGGTATCCTCCATTCCCTACCCATATGTTTTCACCCCACTTGCTCTTGTAGTAAATCCGCCCTAACATCGCATCCAGAGAGGAATACTGCCGTTCCAGCTTGAGATCCATCCCGTGTTTTCCTTCCAGATGCACATCCGTCTCTTTAATATTGGCTGTGCGGTACAGTTCATCGACAAGGTTCTCGGTATTGCGCTTATACCGGTAGGTTAGCCCTTCAGGTTCGTACTCTTCATCTGGCGGGCTGGAAGTGAGACCTGAATCGGCGAGAGACGAAAGCGGCGCTTTTGCCTTGTTTCCCTTGGTTTCCTTCCAGCGCTGGTAATGCTGCTCGATGACTGGCAGCGCCTGTTTGAGCAATGTGTACTGCTCCTGTCCAAGCCGACCAATTTCGGACATGACCGCCTCGTCCGTCCACTGGTATTTTTTCACTTTTTCGTCCTGGGACAAGAAGCGGTCCAACAGCGGATAAAAATAGGCAGCAATCTGCAAGGTTTTCCGATCAAACGATTGATACATGCCCCAGACGACATCTGCCGGCAACGAATCCCATGTCATCGCCATCACTTCATCTTTTGTAAAGGAAGGGATTTCGTCCGATTTTTTTTGTTGCAGCTTTTTCGCAGCCTGTAAGACTTCTTTGTATGCAGACAACCATGCTTTTGTGTCTGCTGGTTGTTCGTTGCTGTCGTCAGATACGGGTGTCGCTGATAAACGTTCATCCACCCGGGCAAATGTAACAGAAGGCACCAGCAGGGATATGGCAAGAACAGAAGAGAGAAACCCGCGCATCCATTTTTTCACACTCATTGCTACCTCCTTATTGATATGCATCAGGATTTATATACTTTTTTCCGGATCAGGTTGCCGTTATTGTCATAGATGAATTCCATTTTCAATACACCGTTTTCGTACAGGTACTGCAGTTGGTTTCTGGCATTATACGTGTACGTGAAATTTCGAGAAGCTGCAGAAGAAGACACGATACCATCTGAGGTGAACGGCTCACTCGTCTGGTTACCTGACGGAGTGTCAGGCGCCGCCCGCACAATGTCTCGTTGCTCTTCACCCATAACTGGCGGTTTTTCACGGGCAGTTGCCGGGGGTGAATTGGCCATTGTGGCTCCAGGTGAAATCAGTACAGTAAGACCCAGAACAAATAGCAACACCAGATTCATCACTTGTCTTCCCATGTTCTCTGCTCCCTTTCTGTAAAGTTTTAATTAGAGACTGACCATGCAGATGTGAGGCAGTCGATGTTCATGAACACTCTCCTCTACCCGAATAGGTAAAGTTAGGCATAAAAAAACCACTCAAATTGCCGAGTGGTTCCGGGACTGACCCCCGTCCGTAGGACAGGGATCAAAACACCTTAGTTTTTAAGCAGCCAGTTGCCGATATTGAATCGGTGACTGGTTGTTTAGTTTCTTTTGAATGCGAATTGAGTTATAGTAATGAATGTAGTCTTGCACAATCTGTTCAACGATGGCCGTCGTTGTACAGGTAATATCTTCGAGATAGAATGTTTCAGACTTTAGCGTGGAATGAAACGATTCTATCGGGGCATTATCAGCAGGTGTACCTTTGCGGGACATGCTCATGGTAATGCCCTTTTCCTTT
>ERZ1673758.35-NODE-35-length-33033-cov-14.571502_pt1 | contig 33033 bp, 29 predicted proteins | sample MGYA00580180_ERZ1673758 | MGnify/ENA primary metagenome ERZ1673758 (study PRJEB41219, sample SAMN04549637) | soil metagenome | isolation source: soil | place: USA:California, San Francisco Bay NWR | collected 2009-02-09 ...
GTGGGTCATTTTCTTTCCGGCGAACCTGGGTCAATTATATCCCGGCGGTGACAGCATAAATACAGACCATAAGTCTTTTAATATTTTCTCACTTCTTTTTTGGAGACGTTGAACACGTAAATCTTTAACCATGGTAACCCAAGCTAATTTTTTTAATACTATCATTTGTCTTAATAAATCTAAATCTTCTTTGTTATCACTAATAAATGTTACCTTATACCAATCATCTTCTTTTATTATTCCTACTTTAGTTGCAAATTTATGAACCCAGGTTGCTTTCATATCTCTGCGTGCACGAGAAATATCTCTTTCACTTTCCTCTAATGTTCTGTTCCAGTCATCTTGATAATTTTTCAATATGCGCTCTACTGATTGTTTGATATCAACATTATGCCAAACTGATTCATACTTTTGAGCCTCATTCTTTATCTCTTCAACAATACCTTGGATCAGTTTTGTGTCTCTTGATAAATCAGAGGTAATATTTATTTTTCCAGCTTTTATACCATCTTCTATATCATGTGTAGAATAAGCTATATCATCACACAAGTCCATTAATTGTGCCTCAAGAGTTATTTTTTCTGAAGGGATACCCCACTCATCTCTCAATGACTTGATTTGATGCCATTCGGTACTGTATATTCCTTTTTTTCGAGCGTCTTTGCCAATTTCATAAGGATATTTATTTGTGGCCAGGAGAACTGCTGCTGTTAAATTTAATCCATTTCGATTCCCTGTTCTTTTTTCTAAGAACATTAATATACGAAAATTTTGCGCATTTCCTTCGTAGTGTAGACCGTATTCCTTAAGTAGTGAATCTAGGACTTGTTCTCCTTTATGCCCATAAGGTGGATGTCCTAAATCATGTGCGAGAGCAGCGCATTCAACTACTTCTGGATCAATAGTTAAACCGGCATTAGTGGGCCATTTCAGTAATGCCTCATACTCGTTTAAAAGCTTATAAGCCACTTGACGGGCTATTTGTGCCACCTCGATCGAATGAGTTAGTCTGGTCCTAAAGTAATCACCAGATCCAGCCCCAAAAACTTGCGATTTTCCTTGAAGCCTTCTAAAGGCAGGAGAATGAATTAATCTTCCATAATCTCTTTGGAATGGACTCCTAAAATCCTGTCTGGTTCCCTGTTCTTCGTCTAATCTTTTTTCTCTAAGATACCTAATATCTTCAGGTAGACTCATATCTTGTTACCCCCCTGGTTAGTTTATAATTGATTTATTTACTGATTATTTAGAGGAATCACCAATTAAATATAGCCTTTCAACCGTTATAGTTCTAACAATCTATACAAATATTGAATTATGCACTAGCATTTACATAACCAAACCATACTCTTTTTAAATATTCGACCAAGCAACTTGGTGTTTCAGCATATTGAGAAAAACTTGAAACAATGTCAGTGAACCCTCCACTAATACTTCTGGGTTTGTTAAAATACCCTAATCGCGGACGAGCAAGTTCCTCTTGAAGTTTTTCCAAAAAACGTCTTAAAAACTCTATCTCAAACTTGCCTCTGAAAAAGGCTTGAGGATCAACTGATTGTAACTCTCGCATTTTCTTTTCTAATTCTTCATCCGGTACTATATATTTACCTGAAAAACGATCTTCTATTTTCTTTTTATCATACAGAGGTTGGACAGACTCTAAACTAATTTTTACGAAATCCCTTAACTCTAGATTAGAGATTGAAGGACCTTTTTGAGTCCCTATACGTTCAGTTTGTTCCTTTACGCATTTGATCCAGGAGTTTAGCATAAGCATACTTTTATGAAATTCATTTTGCCTCTCTTTAAACAACATTATGCAAATTTCAAACTCCTCATCATCTTCCGTGATTTTAAATCTATTTCTTAATATCTTTATGAATGTGTCAATGGTTGTATAAAAATTTTCTATTGAATAACAAGGGGTTTCATATATTAGTGGATTTGATATTAACTCATCAAAATCTCGATCTACAAAATAAAACAACTTACCGTCTTTAAATTTCATACTTTTATTGATTAATTCATAGGTTTGAATAACTCCCTTTTTTCCATTACATTTTATAAAATACGGTTCTTGGTTCTCACATTGTATTTTGACCCTCAAACCGTAATATGCTTCGTCCTCACCTTCAACAAAACAAATAGGCTTGTCTTTATATTTTGGAAACTTAGTTAGGAATCGATGATATCCTATTGGTACCTGTTCCAACTTTTCTCTCATTATCTCTAATCTCGTCGTCTGTGTATTATTCCTCATATGTAATCTCCTCAATACATAATTCCATACTATCTGCATACTCATCTAAAGAATTATCTGTGTAAATAAATGGCGAGTGAGTAACCGCTAGTAGTAATTTGCACTTTCCGGAATTAACCACATCTGGCAATAATTTTTGTTGCCATTCAATAGATAAGGACAATTCTGGTTCATCAATTAACAAATAAATCTCATCACAATCAGTTAAGTACAATTTAGAAAAAAGTGAGACAATTTGCTTTTCTCCAGAAGATAGTTGGCTTAATTCAACATCTTCACCACTTCTTTGATCTTTAACAGCGATTTTTACGAGGTTCTCGTCGTAAGCTACATACTTATTCGGAAGCATATAACCGCTACATACTTTAGCAAATGTTTTAATCGCGTTATCTTTATCTCTTTGCTGATTATAAATGTTAATTAAGTTATACAAAAAATATATCAATAAGTTATAGTTCCCTTTTGTATCTTGAAAAATATCATTATTAGTGATTAATTGCCTAATTCTCCTTTTATCATCTTCACTTAAGTTACTACCGACACGATCCAATACTATATTCAGAGACTCAATGTTTTTAATACTGTCCCTCATTTCTTCTGTTATTGTGTTTTCTTGGACCAGTTGAGAAATCATCTTACCTGTAACTTCAGAGTACCCTTTAATAGCTGAATCCTTAATTTCTTCGGTAAAATTCTTGATTAAGTTCTGTACATCATCCATACCAAACTGAATAAGTTCAGTGTCAGTAGTAATGTTTTTACGTACAAAATCCACAGTTTCTTTTCCAAATGCATTTCTTGTCACAATTTTTTCAACCTTATTTGTAGAAACTATTAAGCCTAATTTACTTAAATCTTCCTCAATTCTACGATAAGTGGGCAAATAGAGTATTTTGCCATTTAGACGAGCAGACAATACCCTTCTGATATCCTGGAGAGAATCATTTAAAACAATCTCCAAAATACCAATATCAAAATTTTTAGTAATAAATTCAATATCTCTCGAGACGATATGAACCGGAATCTTACGCTCTCTAAATATTGAACGATATTTGTCAAGGAAATTTTGTAAAGACATAGATTGTTTCTTAACCACTTCATTAATTAGAGTTTCTATTTCTTCAGTTGTAAGGAAATTTTTTAGCCTTTTAACAGCACTTTTTACAAAAGAAGAAAAATCTTCGTCTTCTTCAAACATTAGCCACTCCCTCTTAATAAAAACCTTAACAGAGTCGGAAAATACTACTTCAATCGAATCAAACTCTATATCTTTCAACTTATTAAATTGTTGGGAAAGTGTATAATAAAATATGTTTAATATTGTAGTTTTGCCAATTCCATTTTCTCCAACATATATTTTGATATTTGTATTAAAGTCTAAATATACATTTCTCTTCCCATATAACCCAAAGATTTTAAATGATTTTATAGTTGGCTTTGCATTTTGCATGGCCCACACCTCAATACATTATTTGTTTAATTACTAAACTTTCGCAGTTTTCCCGAAACAAAAAGGTTTTGACAGAGAACGTCAGACTGATCCCTTTTATTCCCTTGAACGCCAAGAAAATGCCTATCAGGTATTGCAGAGCATAAGAAAACAGTCCTCCAAACGAACGTGCATCGTTTGGTTGACGACTTTCCTACTTCATCACGAGATGAAGCGTAAACACGAGATGCAATAGGAACAGCCTTTAAACTCCGTAACCAGCTTCAGATACGATCTGGCAAATTTGAAGAACGCCTCGATGCTCCAATGCATGCCATAGATGCGAACGATCTCGGTTTCTTTTAACGCCAGGCCGGTGCTGAGCAAAACAGCTAATCCCGCTGCCGGTTGTGGGAGTATAGCTTGGCGTATGCGCAAAAGCTCTTACATTTCAAAAAAAAGATCCACCGACTTAACTAAGTTAGTATGACAAAGTTAATGGGTGAAAGCGGAAGCAGGCCGATAAAGATACCAAGTCGTATCTACTCAGGGCTTTGTTCCTGTGAAAATAGTACCATGGTAAGATTTTGTATTTCAATGCTTAAATTACGTATATTCAGCAATGTCCGTCTCTTATTCTAACGATTCCATGTCGGTAATACGCCAGATATATCGAGGTCACAAGGAAGATTGCATGTTGCCTTTATGCTGCTTTCAAGCTATGACGAGTATCTACCCGCCTATGATCTGTTACCCCTTTCACAATTACTATTGTTGACCCATAAAAAACTCCTTTTCTAGTACCTTGTTAAAATCGTTTGGCTTTCAAATCTGTCAAACGTAAGTAACCGGGCTTTGTTCGAATACAAAGCGGAAGCCTTTATCCAGTCAGTTCTCCGGGGAACATTTCGTAGATCCTCGATGATGTGTGAAAGAATTGCAAATTAAACGGATAGCCCTTGTGAACTCCTCCTCATTTATCGGCTTGACCAATTGGGCCAATAGGCACGCATCATTTTGAACGCTGTAATGAATTTAGAAGGCCACGGTGTGAAGATCCGTTCCATGACCGAACCCTTTGACACTGGTGACCCATCTGGTCGCTTCCTCTGTGAAGATCAGCGATAAAATCCCCAATAGAATCAGTTGAAAATTCCCCATTTTCATTGACTCTCTCCTTGGAGGAGAGAGAAGTTATGGTAAAGAATGGGGAGTTTTACATGATTCACGAGATGAGGAAACGTGGCATGAGTATTACTCGGATCGCGCAGGAAATGGGGAGGGATCGAAAAACCATTTGCAAGTGGCTAAACAAGAAGGAACCTGAATCCTATCAGCGAAAGGTCACTGGTCTCGGCAAGCTGGATCGGTTCACTGCTCCATGAATTACGGGACAAGCGACGAACATATGTTTGAGCTAAAACGGTAAATTGTCAAAACGCTTGTCCAATCCATCCAGGTTCATACCATTGTGTACGGAACGATTAAAACTAAGTATCCTCCTTTTGCATTTTCTCCGTTTCATCAACCTCAACAATATCCCATGAAGTAAATGAAGTTTTATGCAATGTAAATATGAGAATTCCTCCATAAACTTCACGTATTTGATTATCTTCACCATAATCTATTGCTTGGGAAGTGGCCATTACTTGAGCATTGTCGTTGTTTTCCGCTACTTTCCTAACCTGCACTTCGAAAGGGGCAAACTGGTTAGCGTCTGCAAATTCAAAATAAGAGCGAATGTCTTAACATAGGGGCAACTTGTTGACTCGATTTAATGGTCTCTGGGTGGTAATCAGTTCTTTGCTGACTTTTTCGGTGTATCCGTGGATTACCTTCTCGGTCGTACCGATGATCCGGCATCCATCAACAAAAGCGAACGTCCTTAAACTGAACTAGAGAACCTCTTAACACAACCTTAGTCAATTCACTAGGTTTGTCAGACCGCGTGATTTCAAATAAAGAACCTTTCTTTAATGATATTTTATGTTAACATTACTCCTCTCCATTTTTTTAAATTATGGATTGACTTTTTAGCCATTGCTCGATACACCGTTTCATTTTTTGCCTTTGAAGAACCACCAATGGAGAAAATTTTGTTGTAGTTTGATCTATTAATTTTTCAATTATGATTAATTTGTTTCTTTTAAATGTTAACACGTGGCATAAGTAATCGGTTAATTGTTGTCTCGTTATTGGAGAGATACTTTCAATCCAGATCCAGCCAAGTATTGTTGCTACAAGATTTATCAGGAAATCTTCACTGAATTCTTCTTGCTTAAGATAGTCAAATAAAGCGATTACTTGTTCATTCATTTTAAAATTATTTTTCTTTAGATAATAAGTAAATACCTTTTCATTGACTGGGATTAAGGCATATCCCATCATAACCAGTTTTCCAATGCATTCACTCCACTTGTCATTGTCTATTACCCCTTCAAGTATAAAAACCTCCAGCACATCAAACGTCGTAAAATAATTAACCCCATGGCTTTCTCTTGCGTAACAACCTGTTACAAAACTATCCACTAGCATGGTAAATGAACGGTTTTTGCTCACTCGTATTGGATGATTTAGAAAAGCAATTTTATCATTTTTATTATCAAAATCATTTTCAATCACATTGCCGACCTTTTTGCAATTTTCATTTAACCATTCAATGAATTCTTCCTGATTTTTGACTGACTCCTTGACCAGTTCTGACGAAAATTCACGCAATACCAATCTGTCATTCTCATATGACAAGGTCTTAAGTCCATCGTCACTAATTAACTTAGTATTGAGGTATTCTTGAAAAACTAAATCAAAGTGCTCTTGATGAATGTACAGGTCGTATCTTTCCTTTAACTTGTCCAGTAGACCAAGGTGACGAATCGTAAGTAATGTAGTTACATCGCACAATACCTCTTTTGCATGTTTGGCAGCTTCTGCCCCTCGTAATAATTCTCTTTGATCCCCTTGAAGCATCCAGATACGCATATCCCGTTCATTCATAACATGTCCCCATGTCTCAAAAGGTCCCTTATTCAATGCATTAATCAAAAAACTTAAAGGCAATTTATATCTTTCAAAAACGGTTTTTACATGTAATATAGATTCTGTAGATTTTTTCAGTTCTTCAATAAATTGATTCGAGATTTTTCCTTCCTCGATTGCTTTAAACTCTTTAAATAAGGGTTCTTCATCAGGAAATTTTTTATTAAATTGAGTCGCAACTTCACTATAAGCCTCTAACCATTCTTTTTCCGGATCTGCTATAAACTGACCTAAATGTGCCATTTGCCAGAAAAAGAAACGCCATGCATTCGGGTTTTCTTTTCCCGCAAGGTAGGTTTGATATGCATACTCCATAGATTTTTGATACTTCAACGCATTCATAAAAGCAATGCTTAACAAATTAAAATCTTCCATTGATCCCGATTTCTTAACCCTATTCTCCGCTGACTCCAAAACTTCTAAACAATGATTTGCATTTCCTAATCGAAACAAACAATCAGCATATCTTAATAGATAATGTAACTCTTGGGTCTTTTGGTATAGGTTCAAAAAGTTTACTTTTGCAACTTCATACCAGCCTAAGTTAAAATAAATGGTTGTAACTACATTTAGCAAAAAGTCTGATTTTTCTGTCAACTGATCAATTAAGGAAAGAATTTGTTTATATTCTCCCAACTGAAATAGAGCACGTACATACCGATTGACAAGGATTTCATGTTGCATCCAGTTTGGTATCGACACAATTAATTCCTTCAGCTTTTTTAAATCGGCTTCTGTTCCTCTGTTCAAATAAGCAATGCTAAGTTGTATCTTACACTCGATTACAACTTGTCCATCTAACTGATCAATACATGACTCCCAATTGGTTACTGCTTCTTCCCAATCATGAAGTTTCATCGCGTAATAGGCTTTTAGTGCGTAGATTCCCTCACGGTCTGAGGTTGTCAAGTTAAGTACTTCAATCAAATTTTTTATTTCGCTATGATTCACATTTAGGAATAAGGCATCCATATATGTGAAGTAGTACTTTAAAGGAATCTTGAGTTCTGTCTCAACCAGCGACTTATTAGCCTCTAATAAAGCTAATGCATCATTTGGTCTTCCAGCTTCTACATAAACTTGACTTAAGGTAATGAGATCATTAAGATTTGGGGTTTCAACGGATATCTTCTCTTGAAGTAAATCAATCGCTCTATCCCAATCACCGTCAAATATACAACAAGAAATGAGATTATTGATATTTCCTTTGTCACGATACACTTCTTCATACAATATTTTTGCCTCAGAAAAGCGCTTGTTTCTAAAATATAGTGCCGATTTCAATTCCTTGATCCTGGTCAGAATGCCAATATTATCAATGTCTTGTTTCTCCAAATGATCCAACACTGGCATTACTTCTAGTAAAATTTTTTCAGGATCAACGAAAACGTTATTTGAAATATCATTTTCCATTTTTAGGATTTTTGATTCAATTTTGATTAATAACCAATTGATATTGTTTGGTTCATTATTCAAATAGTAATCAGATAGTTCGGTAACTTGATCGTATTTTTTTGTGTTCAGCAAAACGTGTGCCTTTATTTGATCTAAATCGGAGTCTGGGTTCTCTAGCAATATTTTAAGTGCTTCATCATATTTTTTTTGTTGGAGAAAAATGTTTATCAGAATCTCTAAATTCTTCGTTGTTTTACCTTCAATGTCAATCGCTTCTCTAATATTAGATAAGGCTTTATCTAATTGATTTTCGAAAATGTGTATTAAAGCCAGCAGTCTCTTTTTACGTGCTTCGTCGTTAGAATTTGCAACAGCGGCATATAAATGTGGAATTGCCTCGTTCTCTTTACCGCTCACTATATAACTTGTTGCGATTATGGAATGCAATTCCAAGTATTCTTCTTGCTTAAGGCTTCTTTTTAGCCTCTCTTCGGCTTTTTCACGGGCAACATTTGTTTTTCCCTGTTTTATGAGTTTACTTAAATCCTCGAACCCCACAGGGGTAAGAGCCTGTTTTAGTAAACGATTGTTTTCTTCTGTAATTTGAATAGTCTTTATTTGATTTTGCTCAATATTCTTAAACCCCTCTTTAATTTCGTCCTCAAAATAATTAATTCTATTTAGGATTTGCAAAAATTCAGGTTCCCATTGAGTAACTTTGTATTCTTCTAGTTTCAATAAGATAGTTTGGAAAAAAGGTACAATAAAGTCCTGATAAGAAGGATATGCCTCCATATATGGTTCCAGATTTAGCTGTTCACGAGTAAATTTCTCATATGGGACTCCCTCTAATATCCAACGAAACATTTCTTCTCTGTTAGTTCGGTCTTCTATTAGATCCCGAATTAACTCATCGGGCAAATCAAAAGTAGCTTTCGCATCAGCAAGTGCTGCTTCGAACATTAAGGTCGTTTTCTTGGCATAGTTATCTTTGACCCATTTTGCCTGAAGATCTCTAATTAACTTTGAGTTTTTTATTTTGGGCATCAAAAAGGAAAAAAACAACGGACCAAGCTTTCCCAAAATTGCCCCAAAATCCATAGAAATCACCTCTCATGGAAGTTTAATTCTAAAAAACTTCATTGTAAAAAGAGCCTGCCCATTATTACTAAAGTTTCCTTCCTGAATAAGCGACAACACCTAGCAAAATTTTACACTAGATAGTATAATACAAATAGTTCAATTGCACTACTTTTGATTTTAACGCGAACACATTCGCAGTCAAGGTGAAGGATCTTGTAACTTACCGTATTCCCCTACTCCGTTGGAATCATGTGTCTCGCGATTCTCCTATCCCTCGGTATTCGCGGGCCCATTGATATAGTTGAGTCCCGAATTGCGAAAGCCTTAATTATCTTTCTTGTGTATAAGGACGTCCCCTCACTGTCATACAAATTCGGACGATTCAGGAGCATTACAATAAAAGGCTTCCTGCCAAAGTTCAACGGGAACGCTTTTACCATATGAGATTTATCATATCCTCCGTCACGCTGGACGACAAATCATGCTGCTATAAGCGTTCCGAGAGCTTCCAGAGTGGGATTCCAGGAATTTCACCCGATATGCTTTTTTGCCATTACATATGCTAAGGATTTTAATTATTGAAGATCTAAGTATTATAAGAACAATTCAAGGTGACACCAGAATTGTGTGTTGAAAGGTTGGAGAAGGTAAAGCAAAAACTAAACTTCTATTCATTATTAATTTAATTTATCCTAAATCAATAACAGCAGATAATCAGAATGGAATGGACTGAAAATTTATAATGAAAGTATTTAATGTACTGAGAGATGAGTTTTTTAGGCTTGCTTATAATCAATTAACTATGGTTTCATTTCTATTGCTATATTTCTGCTTACCATTAATTCCGGGATACGTAGTGCTATTCGTTACATTATTTTTTTTGACTGTTTACTTCTATAAAGTTGCTACCAATTCTACTTTGACTATTGTACCCCGAATTTTCTTTCAAATAGTTATGATTGTACTATTTTCGACTATTATATTTCTATTACATGGTAAACTGCGTGTATTAATTTTTGGGGAAAACTTGACTCTGAACATAGTATTCTTAATTATTTGCTTGCTACCATTTCTTTATTTCGCGATAGTAAATTTAATAGATCTTATTAATCAAATAATTATTGAGTTTGACAATATTAAAGGAAAGAGTTTTAAAAATTTTTTTGCGTCAACAGTTGTGATAATTGGAGCAACCATTTTCATAACTGATTTAGTTTTTTGTTTTATATACTCGTTTGCAATATTGTTAGGAGAAATATTTGGTTATTTAAAAGGTATTCCACATTTCACAGAGATTAGAGATTCTTTTAACACAACAACTCCTGTAGCTTTCTACAATACCTTTTATTTTACTTTTTCAATTCACTTTGCTATTCCTTTCTCAGGTGATTCAAATTTCATTAGGCTTCAAGAGATGATAAACAAGAGTTTTTTGTTAAGTTCGATTCAAATTATTCACATTTTGTTTTCAAAAGCAATAGATCTTCTAATTCTTGGTCTAGTAGCAAATCGATTTGTTGAATTCTTTAATCAAACTAAAAGTAACACATTATAGTCCTTTATGGGCTTTTTTATGAAATGAACATGAACAAATGTTCGTTATTGAGGTGATATAATATGTACAAACTTGCATTTTATTAAGCTCAAACAATCAGGCCGAGCGAGGTTCAATCGAAAACCAGTTGGAGTTTGCACGGAAAAACAGGCATATCGGAGACCGCTGCAAGGAAAGTGCCCATCCAAAAACATTCCCCAAGACTTGGGCGAGGACTTGGTGTGGAATATATTTTCCTTAATAATATTCATTATCCTGGAGAAGCTCTTAAAGACAGCGGTCCATACATTACCATCTACGAGGTGCATACCAAGCGACCACCTGCATCCGTTACCATCAAGTACTCTTTTTCCAAGGATGTTATTCACACGACACGCGTGAAGATATCAACCTATAAACCGCGATTCATCGGGAAAATGATACCGCGGTTGACGCGTTAGATATTCACGCTAGAAAAAACATGATTCTTGCGATTAATATATGGAATATCTGGATACTTTCCAGGCTATTTTCCATTACCATCTATGCCTCTCCCGGATGTGCATAAACTCGTACGCGATTTAATTTTTGATAAAAAACAAGAGGTTGCCGCTATTGCCAAGCAACCTCCTCAATGCACGCAGGGAAATCATTTTTCGGGCTTCCAACAATCGCAGATACTGGATACGCTCGCATCTGTCCGGGGTCAAATGGAACGAGCAGCGACTGCAGCAAGTCGGGATCGTATTTCTCCCGATCAAGCCATAGGTCTTCATCTTCCTGCCGTAAAATGACCGGCATCCGGTCGTGGATGTCAGCGACGACCTCATTGGGCCGGGTGGTAATGATCGTGCAGGTGTGAAGTTTCTGGCCGTCAGGCGCTGTCCACGTGTCAAACAGACCAGCAAAGGCAAACGGTTCTCCGCTCCGCATGGTAATGCGCATCGGCTGTTTTCTCCCGTCCATCTGCTTCCACTCGAAAAAGCCGTCCGCAGGGATCATACAGCGCTTGCGCTCAAACAGCCTCCGAAAAGCCGGCTTCTCCTGCAGCGTTTCGGCGCGCGCATTGATCATCTTGTAGCCGATTTTATCGTCCTGTGCCCAAGATGGAACCAGCCCCCAACGCAATTGGCCAATTCTGCGTCGCCCACCGTCGGCAAGAATGGCCGGGATCTGCTGACCGGGGGCGATGTTGTACCTCGGCTTCAGATCAAACGGGATCTCCTGCAGGTGGAATCGACTCATCAGTTTTTCCGGGTCTGTGACTAGCGTAAACCGTCCACACATGGGCAGCTCCCTCCTTTTACCATGATGCCTCAACAAGCAAAAAAATAATCCCCCACCGTATTGGGGGAATTGAAGGAGGTACGTCTTGACGATATGACTGGTTCAATTTTTTATTATGTTGTGTGAGTCCGTCTTATGACCAAATCATGTGAACGGGACTCCGAAGCAACCCATTTCTGCACCACTTCTTGCGTTCTACCGTAGTCTGTAGCCGAGGCTAGGTAAACAAAGGCGTTGTCTTCCCCCGTTGTTCACAGAGGGTAGAACGCTTGCTTGTGGACGGGCGACTCGCCGCAATTAATGAATCACATCAATTTTTTTCGTATACTAGTAAGAAGGACAACTTGGCTGATACAGGTTAAAGATTCATGCCAGTGTAATAGTCCATACCGCCCCGTTAGCTAGGATTATCTTCAATCTGGAATACTTTCCAATACGAGTGAGTTACTATGAATTAAAATGGAGGGCTGTCTATGACAGTGGAATCGCAGAAAGATATCGATGGTCTGAAGGAAATCGGCAAAATTGTTAGGTTGACAATCAATGAAATGAAGCGTCACGCACGTGTCGGAATGACGACCAAGGAACTGGATGATATTGGAGGACAGATTTTAAAAAAATACGGGGCCGTGCCTGCACCCAAAACCGTATATAACTTTCCCGGCAACACGTGTATCAGCATTAACCATGAAATCGCTCATGGAATCCCGGGAAATCGAAAAATTCAACCGGGTGATTTGATTAACATCGATGTTTCCGCTGAACTGGGAGGATATTTTGCGGATGCGGGTCACTCTTTTGTCATGCCTCCCTACAACCCTGCTTTAACCCGTCTCTGTGATTACACATACAAAACGATGATGAAGGTCATCTCTTCACTCAAGCATGGAGTAAAAATGAATGAAATCGGCAGGATTATTCAAACCGAAGCGAAAAAAGGCGGCTATCAGGTCATTCAAAACTTGTGCAGTCACGGTGTTGGGAGGTCTCTGCACGAATCTCCAAATGAAATTCTCCCTTATTATGACAGGCACGATAAACGTGTGTTGAAAGAAGGAATGGTCATTACGATTGAGCCCTTTTTATCAACAGGGGCGGATTATGTGGTTGAGCAGCCGGATGGGTGGACTTTATGTTTACCGGATCGCAGCTTTGCGGCACAACAAGAGCACACCATCATTATTACAAAGGATCAGCCGATCATCGTGACTGTAGCTTAGATTATCTAAAGGGCGCTTGAATTTACTTGTTGCTGCACGAACACTGGGGCCACGTACCGCAGTTACAGGCGCCCGTAAAGGCTAAATACTCCAAAGCCCGAAGAGCTATTCTTCGGGCTTTTAATACTCGTTCCGTTCCTTTACGATTTACAAAAAATCCTCGTGCTCTTGCACTATTTCACGGCCATGCAAGGCGTCCTGCCTCATTTCTCTTCTTTATCCTGATCGGGGTAGTAAATTTTGTTTCGTCCGCAAACATTAAATTTCATTAAACCTTCTTTATAATTAGCTCTGAAAGGACCAGGGTAGACAACAAAAAACATCCCCCTTTCTCCATTACGCCAGGGGGATGTCTGCAAAACGAGCAGCAAGGTTTTTAACCGCGGTCTGTGCCCTTACCTTTCATATCTATTACTTTTCAAATGTTTTAATAAAGCGAAGGATTTCTTCTTTTGACGGCAAGGCTGAAATTGCCCCTTGTCCTGTTGTGGTGAGTGCACCGCTTGCATTGGCAAAGGTGAGGATTTCGTGATGGTGCTCATGCAATATATCGAGCAAGTTTTCCTCATTTCCTCCCTTTTCCAGGAGTTTATATAAAAACCCGCCGATAAAGGCATCTCCTGCGCCAGTCGTATCCTGCACCGCCACGTTGAAACCAGTGGATTCATATGTGGCATGCTTGGTGTAAAGGGCGGCTCCCTTTGCTCCTTTTGTGCAAATTACGGCTTTGACCTCACCTGTGAATAATTGTTCAATCGCCTGTTGTTCATTCGTGATTCCGGTGATAAACGTCAATTCTTCATCGGATATTTTGATCAGATGCGCTCTTGGAATAAATGCTGCAATCGTTTGTCTGCATTCCTCTGCGCTGTTCCACAATGGAAGTCGAACGTTTGGATCGAAGCTGATCAGCCCTCCTTTTTCTTTCACCAGATGAATCGCTTTTTCATGGGCTTTTTTCATCGGGCTTTCGACGAGATCGACGGAGCAAAAATGTAAAATATCGCCTTTCGCAAACCAGCTTGCTTCAATTTCGTCTTCTGAAAGCAATAGATCTGCAGAAGGATTGCGATAGAAGGAAAAGTCCCGCTCCCCATCTTCGCGCAAGGAAACAAACGCCAATCCTGCATGCGCTTCTGTTGTTCGTTTGATTTTATCGGTCTTTACCCTGACTTTTTGTAACTCTTCAATCAAAAAGTCACTGAAGGCATCCATTCCCAGCTTTGTAATCATTGCCGATTCTGCCCCGTATTTCGCTACAGCTGCCGCCACGTTTGCCGGTGCTCCCCCTGGCTCACGTTTGAAAGAGTGAACGTCCTTTAATGCTTTTCCTTTTTGCAGCGGAATAAAGTCAATGAGCACTTCACCAATGGAAAACAAGCGGCCCATCGTCTGCACCTCCGTTTTTTTGCATCGCGGTTAGATGATAGATCGTCGTATCCAATGAAACGTTTCCGTTTCGAGCAAAGAAGCAAATCTTTGTGCTTTCCGGACTGGGAAAAATCCGGCTTGTGAACACTTCCATGCCGTCATTGATAAAAATTTCGACGGAAGACGTATCAACAAAGAGGTGAAGCTTTACCGCATTTCCTTCCACGCGGCATGTGCTTGTTGTTCCGTATTTTTTCGCCGGAACTTCCCCGGAATAGGTGCGGTCTAACGTCACCTTTTGCTTGTGTCTGTTATAGGAGATGACCGTTTTTTCCTTATGAGATGACCGGAATTCAATCCCCACTTCCTCTGCTTCCATGTTCGTAAATTCACAAATCAGTTCATAGCAGGTCCCGTTGAATCCGTCATACCTTTTTTGCTCATTGTGAAGCGTATCTTTCACATGGACCGCATCTTGCCGCAATGCTTCCAGTTCTTTTACAGGTCGTTGAAGCAGCTTTCCGTTTTGGATGGTCAATTCTCGCGGCAGTGTGAGACAATGAGCCCATCCATCCTGATCTGTTGGATATGGAATGTCGGGAAGACCCATCCACCCGACTAATAAGCGCCGTCCCTTATGGTCGATGGTCGTCTGCGGGGCGTAAAAGTCAAAGCCGCGGTCCAACTTCACAAACTCACCGTGTTCAAAGATTTTTGTCTTGAGATCAAGTCTGTTTCCTGCGATATAACCGGATTGATGCACATATTGAAATTGCTCTCCCGCTGGCACTACTCCTTGCGGGCAGAAGATCAGCACACCGTTTCCATCCAGTTCAAAATAGTCGGGGCATTCCCACATGAATCCAAAATGCTGTAACCGGGTGTGAATCTCACCTTCAAACGTCCAATGCATTAAATCAGGTGATGAATAAAGCACAGCGCAACCCGTTTCGTTTTCCCGCTGTGCGCCGATTACAGCATAAAATGTGTCATGCACTTTCCACACTTTCGGATCGCGAAAATGATCGGTATAGCCTTTTGGCACTTCGTGAATCACCGGCGCTTGTAATTTTTTAATCTGCCCGTTTTCATCCATGAAGGCTAAACACTGATAAGGATGGCGCACCCAATTCTCATCCCTCGTATTCCCTGTATACATGAAATAAAGTGTCTGGTTATGAACAATGGCGCTGCCAGAGTAAACCCCGTGAGAATCAAAATAATCGTCCGGTTGTAACGCGATACCGACATTTTGCCAGTGGACAAGATCGCTTGATTTGGTGTAATACCAATATTTTAATCCATGAACCGGACCGAGCGGAAACCATTGATAAAACAAGTGATATTCTCCGTTAAAGTAAGAAAAGCCATTTGGATCGTTCAAAAGACCTGTGACTGGTTGGATATGATATTTCTGTCGCCACCTGCTGTTGTTCACCTTTTCTTGCAGGGCTGTTAATTCTTCTATCGTTGCTTCTTCGATTCGTCGATAGCGTTGTTCTCTCGTCCATTCCATTGATAGACCCAAACTCCTTCATCTCGTCCATACAGGGTCTGACCGTTTATCGATCAGACCTCATTTATTTTTATTGAGCTGCTTTTTTTGCTGCGCGTTTGGCCAAAATGATCGTCATGACAGAGGTAACGACAAACGAAATGACCATGCCGATGACATATGGAACGATGGAATCCGGGCGAATGGAAATAATCCCTGGCAAACCGGCAGCGCCAAGCGCAACCGCTTTGACCTTAAAGATGGTAATAAAGGCCGTTGATACAGACGCCCCGATGATCGCGGCAATAAACGGATAACGAAGCTTCAGGTTGACACCGAACATCGCAGGCTCCGTAATGCCTAAAACGGCCGAAATGCCGGCAGCGGAGGCAATCCCTTTCACTTTCTTGTCTTTCGTCATCAGGAAAACCGCCAACGTTGCAGCGCCTTGGGCAACGTTTGACATCGCGGCAACAGGAAAAATAAATGTTCCGCCTGTTTTCACGAAATCGGCCAGCAGCTGGGTTTCAACAGCAATAAAGCTATGATGCATCCCGGTAATCACGATCGGGGCATACCCCAACCCGAACAGCGCACCGCCGATAACGCCCGCTGTGTCATACAACCAAACCAGTCCGTCCGTTAGTACGTTGCCCGCAAGACGAGTCAACGGTCCTACGGCTGTAAAGGTTAAGATGCCTGTAATAAAAATCGTGAATAGGGGTGTCAGCAAGTTCGCAAGCGCAGAAGGGATATATTTGCGTAAAAATTGTTCGGTTTTTGCCAGAATAAAAGAAGCTGCTAATACAGGCAGTACCGTCCCTTGATACCCCACTTTTTCAATTTCCATGCCGAAAATGTTCCAGGCAGGAATGCTGCCGCTCGTCAAGGCGCTGCCGTAGTCATACCCGTTTAATAAGTCCGGGTGAACCATCAGCATGCCAAGCGCAGCTCCCAGGTACGGATTGCCGCCAAAACGCTGGGTGGCGGAAAAACCGATTAAAATTGGCAAAAACACAAATGCCGCATTGGCAAATGTATTAATAAGTGCGGCCAAGTCACTGATTTCCGGATACGCTTCAATGAGCGACTTGCCCTCGAAGATCAAGTCTTTCGCGATCAAAATATTATTGATCCCCATCAGCAGCCCGCCGGCAACAATAGCCGGAATGATGGGAACGAAAATATCAGAAAGCAGTTTCACGAAACGCTGGAGCGGGTTTAAACGTTTGGCTCCGGCGTCTTTTACATCTGTTGTCGACATTTCCTGAAGTCCGGTTAATCGGGCTAATTCATGGTACACATTGTTTACCAGACCTGCACCAAGAATAATTTGGAATTGTCCGCCAGTTGAGAACGTTCCTTTTACCGCGTCCATTTTGTCAAGCGCTTCTTGGTTTACTTTGCTTTCATCATGCAAAACGAGCCGTAAACGTGTGGCGCAGTGAGCCAAGGCAGAAAGATTCTCTTTTCCGCCAATCGCTTCCAACAGTTCTTTGGCAATCTGATCGTATTTCATCGCATCTCCCTCACCCATCGATGGAACCGGTTCCAAATTCGTTGTAATAAGAACCGGTCCTAATCCTTGTGATTTGGAACCGGTTCCAACCCAATTATACGTGACGAGGAATGATACTGTCAACGCTTTCTCGTTCAATGATTTCAAATTTTGATAATGTTCGTTTGGGGACTTCCTCTTCATTGATCAGCTTCACAATGTGCTGTGCAGCCATCTTACCAGCTTCTTTAAAAAACAATTTAACAGTTGTTAAACCAGGATGGATAATTTCGGTCACATCATATCCGCCAAAACCTGTAATCGAGACGTCTTGCGGAATGCGCAATCCCTTTAATTGGGCGGCTCTTAACGCTCCCAGTGCAATGTTATCTGTCGCGCATACGATGCAAGTGGGGCGAAATTGTTCCAGTAGTTCTGCTGCTGCTTGCTGTGCAACAAACATGTTAAAACCTGTTTCAAAATAATGGACCTCACACCCTTCCGCTTCCGCTATCGCCCGTTTAAATCCTTCCTTTCGTTTTACGCCCACTGCGACATCCTGTTCGCTAACACCCAAGTAGGCAATTTTGCGATGGCCTTTCTCTACTACATATTTTCCAATGGCATAGCCTGCTTCCACATCATTGTGAATCAGGCTGTGTACGTCGGGATGTTCTTGCCCAACAAGAAGAATCGGGATGTTCACCTTTTCAAACGCAGCCAAATGTGCCGGAGTGATTTGCGTTGCCAGCAAAATAATTCCCGCCACTTTCTGGCCAGCCAAGCTGTAAATCATTTCGATTTCCCGTTCAATTTGCTGGTTCGTATTAGAGATTAACAATTGAAAATGCAATTCTTTTAATTGTTCATCAATCCCGATGATTGTATGCGATGCCGCATAGGAATCCAGTCGCGGAACGATCGTGCCAATAAAGGCTGTTTTCTTCGCCTTTAAACTTTGGGCAAAAGGATTCGGTGTATATCCTGTTTCTTTAATAGCGCGTTCAATTTTTCGTTTGGTAGCTTCACTTACAGAACCGCCATTTAAGTAGCGAGATACGGTGCTTTTGGCCACTCCTGAAAGTTTGGCTACATCTGCAATGGTTTTATTCATTTTCTGGCCCACCTCAAACACGAGTCATCTTTTTTATTATAATATGAGGCCTATTTTTCATGCATAGGGTACGAGAGGCTGTTTGGATCATGTGAGGAACTGACAGGAACGAAAAAAGAATAGGAGCGACAAGCTCACAGCTTTCGCCCTTTACCAGCAGTGTTTGACATGGCCAGTTTTGCCGAGCTTACACCCGCATCAAGCCGTCCGTTGCTTTTTTACCTCACCTCGCTTCACGTTTCTGCTTTTTGAAAAACGTCTGGAGGGTGGGACATGAGCTGCCGGATTGGAAAAAGACAGTATTACGTTTGCAAAACGGACCAGCGTTTGACATGCTGTTCTTTGGCCATTTGCAAATAAAGACGTTGATCGTGGGTAATCACCTGTGTCGGCAAATGCTGAAACGTGGGAGCGAATGGGTCTTCTACCACGCTTCTGATGCCGGTCAACGCCTCGATCACCCGAAGCGTGCAAAACGGAACGTAGGCCGCGCTGTACCCGCCTTCGTGACAGGCAACCAGCCTGCCCTGACAGCATTGATCCGCCAGCGCAAGCATTTCCTGTGCCATCTGATAAAACCCTTCCGCGGTCACCATCATTCTGCCCAACGGGTCAAACAGGCTGGCATCCTGCCCTGCAGAGACGAAGATCAGCTCGGGGCCAAACTGGCGGATCACAGGCGCGACGATGGTGCGGATCGCCTCCAGATAGCCTGCGTCAGAAGTACCGGCCGGCAGTGGAATATTGATCGTGTATCCTTCCCCCGCCCCGGCTCCAGTATCAGACAAGCTGCCTCTGCCGGGAGGGTAGTTGTTTTCCTGATGCAGCGACACAAACAAGACCCCAGGGTCATCGTAAAAAATGCTTTCCGTTCCGTTTCCGTGATGGACATCCCAATCGACGATTGCGATCCGTTTCAAACCATACGCTCGCTGCGCGTATCTGGCTGCGACGGCGACTTTGTTGAACAGGCAGAATCCCATGCCCTTGTCCCGCTCCGCATGATGGCCGGGCGGTCGGTGCAGCACATAGGCGTTGTCCACCTCGCCGCGCATTACCGCATCGACAGCACGCAGACCTCCCCCCGCCGACAGACAGGCGATTTCAAACGATCCGTACCCGACAACCGCCAGTTCACCTGCATCGCCCGTCGTCTGGCTCAATGCTTCCACCCGCTTGATATACGCCGGATCATGCACAGCTGCGATCTCTTCTGCTGTTGCCGCCCTGGGCGGAATCGACACCAGTTCACGGATAAAACCGGAACGCTCCAACAGGTTTTTCACACGCCGTTTGGTCGCCGGATTCTCTGAATGCACATCCGTTTCAATCCAGCCGCCAGCGGGCAAAAACAATGCGCCATTCCCGGTATTGTGCCAAAAATAACTCTCATCGCAAACGAAAGCGGTTCTTCGCTTCATCAGACATTCTCCTTTCTGTAAAAAGAAGGGCTTCGCCCGTCGCGTCTATCCATCCTGGACGGGAGAAGCCTGATTCTCAAGCTTGCGCCTCCGCCCATATCGGGCGGTATACCAGACAATCATGGCGACGGGTACGAGGCTGAGAACCGTGAACACGCCAACGACCACTTGCGAAAACCCGCTTGCCCACACGATGGGCGCAACCGGGGCACCGGACGCTTTCAGGCCTGCCAGCCATTCATTGGCGGGAACTCCGCCTGTGTGCAGCGATGTATCGACCATCCTGCGAAAGAGGCTGGCCGAAAGCGAGCTCCCGATGACAGCGCCGACCAATCGCAGCATGTTCAATATGGCCGAGCCCAACCCCAGATGATCGTAGGTAAATTTCTTCATCCAGGCCGACGTAATGGAAATGATGGCGATCCCAAGCCCAAGTCCGGCCAGGAACGATGCTCCGATGTACACGTACAGGGGCACTTCGCGAATCATGTACAGGCACAGGCTCGCCAGCAGACAGAAAAATCCTGTGCTGACGACAATCTCCAGCGGCATTTTTCTCTCCAGCCGCCCGACGATTCCCACGGATACGATGATGGAAGCGCACAGAGGTGTGACGGTGTAGGCGATTTGCAGGCTGTCGTAGTCGAGAAAATTGCCCAGCATAAAAGGCAGTACGTACAGCAGGCTGTTCAGAACAAACCCGGCAAAGAAGTTGCCGAAAAGCAACAGGTACGTTTCACTTTCCTTCCACAGATTCGGCATAGGGACGGCCTGCGTCTCCTGGTCCTCCTCAGGTACAGCAGACGATTTGAGCGAGGCAATCATGGCCATCAACGCGAGCAGCACCAGCGTACCATTTGCCAAAAAGGTGAACCTCCAGGTCGCAAAATGACCGATCAACCCAGCACTGATGGGGCCGCAAGCCGCTGCAAGCGCACACGTGGCGCTCCAGGCGCCGATCGCTTGCCCATAGCGCTGTTTCCCAAACCGCTTCAGCAAGATCACCAGACTGACGGGCACGAGAATGGAAGAACCGATACCCTGAATGAAGCGGCAGGTCAACAGGAAAGGAAAGGAATTGCTGAAATACCCGAGGAAAGAACCTGCTGCATACAGTGCCAACCCGCTGAGGAACACCCGGATGTGTCCAAAACGGTCCGCCACTCTGCCCATGAATACCATGAGCAGAGCGAACGGCAGAATGTACAGATTCATGATCCAGATCGCTGTGGACAGACTGGTTGCGAATTGTTCCTGGATCTGCGGCAGCAGGACGTACAGCAGCGTTCCATCCTGCATCACAGTGAACAGGCTGACGATGACTGACAGGATAAACAGTTTTTTCATCGCGCGTCACACCGAAGCGGTTAGTTCGCTCACGGAGCGTTCCTTGTACAGCATTTGCTGCAAATGTGCAGAAGCAAGGGCGAGAGCAACGATGCGCGTCGGCTCCTCCTGCTCCATGCTCTGTGTCAGCACTGTTCGCACCATCCGGCGTATCCGTTTTGCCGACTCGGTCCACATGTCCTGCGGCAGGGCTTCCCCGGTAATGATCAAGCCAAACGACAATGCCGAACCCGCGTTGACCATAAAATCGGGGAGCACGATCACGCCTTTTTCCCGGAGGATTTCATCGGCTTCATTCGTAGTCGGCATGTTGGCCGCCTCGACAATGATTTTTGCCCGGATCGAGTGTGCATTCCCCTTATGGATCACCTGCGAGACAGAAGCGGGGATCAGCAAATCGACCGGCAGCTGCAGCAGCTCTTCGTTGGTCAGCTGCTTTACCGCCTGAGCGATCTTCTCGCGATCGATGCAGCCGTTTGGCTTGCGGATGGACAGCAGCTGATGGATGTCCAGGCCCTCTTCCCGATAGATTGCTCCCTCGGCATCGCCGACTGCTGTAATTGTGACGCCGCGATCGTGCAGCAGCTTGGCGATTTCACTGCCCACCGTGCCGAATCCATGCACGGCAGCAGTCGCCTGCTCCAGCGGAAGCTGAATCAGTTCGGCCGTCTCCAGCAGGCTCTCCATCAGGCCAAAGCCTGCTGTCGTCTCCATGTTTTGATCAGACAACAAGTCATGTGCCCGGACACCCTGACCAATCTCGTACTTTACGCCCCGCTCCTGCAGCCGGTTCAGCACTCGCTCCAGCGGGTCAAGCTGTATGTGGGCGTACATCGCTCTTACATCTTTCGCGTAAATCCCCATGTCCTCTCCCAACAACAGGCAGCTTTTCAACAGCGGTTCAGCCATTCGGGCAAAGGCCTGGATTTTTTTCTCCTTGTCAGGCGCTGACGGATCTCCGACAATTCCGGCCTTGGCTCCTCCCAGCGGCAGGTTCATCAGACCGTGCTTGTAAGTCATGACTTCCGCCAAATCCCGCACTTCTTCCAGCGTGACCGTCGGAGACATGCGCAAGCCTCCTGTGGCAATCCCTCCGATCAAGCGATCGATAACGATAAACGCCGTCGTGTCCGTTTCCGGGTCATGCATGGTAATTTCATAGTACGTATTCATCCATTACTCCTCCCGTTTTTTGAGTACTTCAAACGTAAAGGCAAAGGCCAGGTCTTCGTGATTCAGCCGCTCGATCATATCCACATCACGCTCATAGAGGGGCAAAAGCTCAGGGTTTACCATACGTTTCGCCAAAAAATTCCGATAACAAATGATTCCGTTTTTCCTTAGTTTTTTCGTGATTTCCGTGAGGATCTGTTGGAACGTTTCATTGGGAACCCAGCCGGATATGTCCGAAAGCGACACCTTGTCGATAAACGGCTCCTTTGCCCGGGCCAGATACCGGTCGATCAGATCCGTCACAATCTCCACTTTGTCCAGGTTTCGCTTGATCATCTCGTAGTGCTGCTTTTGCAAGTAGACGGGCATTGCCTCTTCGTTCATGTACTTTCCGCAGTACAAAAAGGTAAGAAAGTGGTTTTCCCGCACCAGATGATTTTCGAACGTATGGGTCAGCCTCTGCAAAATATAGTTGCCGATGCTTTGCTGCTGGCCGACCTCGTTGTCATAGCTGGGGTCCCCGAGTGTCCACTTGAAGACGGTGCGGCGGCACAGGTTCTCGATGGACCAGCGCCATAGCAGCGTGTTGAAATGCTCACGAAAATAGGCCCTCTGTTCTTCCAGGGAAGTGAGCGAAAGCATGTGCAGGAACTGTTTTCTCTTGGGTCGAAACAGCAGCGACCCGATATATTTTTTATAAAATTGCTCGTGTTTCCCCAGGAAAATCAAGCCTTCCTCGATTTTGTCGCGATAGCGGCTCCAGTACGCCTGGGCCTGGGGCGTCAAATTGGATTCAAACTCCCGGTATACGTCCATCCTGGAAAAGGTGGACGGTTTCACGCCGAGGAATTGCAGATACTCGTCATGCTGCAGCAGGCGCATGGCTTCGATTTTCAGTTCCAGCAGATAGTTTTGCGTAGGGTTGGCATCTACAGAAATCAGTCGTTTGGGTTCGTCGACGAGCAATGCGAGACTGCGGCAGCCGCTCCCCGTAATCACCAGCACAGTGTCGCTGGGACGGATGCGCAGCGCTTTTAATTCGGAGTACGAATCTTCATCACTGGTCGTGTACAAAATCCAGTCTTTTTTGTAAATGCTGTCTTGCTCGGAATAAATGATTCGTTTCGAGGCTGGCTTTTCTTTGATCGCTGTTGCCATCCACGGGACACCCCATTTACGAAAAAGTGTGGTTTGCGCAAGCTCGCCTGTGAAGCCAACCAGCCTCCTGATTTCCCGAAGGTTCCGTGTTCCGAGGCACAGGAGACTGGGGCAACCGTTGGCTTTGCGTTAGTTCAAATACTCAAGTCCGATTTTCTTCAAGCGCTCCCGATGACCGTTGATAATATCGCTCAGCACCATGTTCACCTGATCCACTACCGGCGTGTCGATCATGCGCATTCCTGGCGCAATCTCGGCATCTCCCACCAAGTCCTTGTGCTCCATGCAAGCTTCCTGATACAGCCCGACGAACTGATTGAGAAAGCTTTCAAACGCTTTTTGCATCCGCACCGAACATTCGGTAGCCAGGCGCGACAGCCGTTCTTTTTCTTCCGGACGCTGCTGGATCGCATCCGCCAGTTTTTTCTCGGCAAATCCCACATGGCGCGTCTCATCCTTGAACGCTCCGATAATAATCTCGGTCAATCCGGGATCAAACGGCTTCCAGAACCGGGCTTCGTAGCCGTACAGCGGGAACGCCATGCCTTCCAGGATGATATTGAGGGTGACCAATCCGCCCAGCAAATCTTTGTTGTCCACCTGCTGGAGCATGATCTGTTGGAAGGCGCGGTATTCCGGACTGGCCACTTCCTCGACCAACTGGCCGATCGCCTCATCGGACAGCCCCATCTCGCGCATCCGTTCCACGAACACCTCGTAATGACGTGCTTCGTCAAACGTCTGCGTCGCCAGAAAAACGCGGCTCCAATCGTCGTCGGCGATGCTGGTCAGACCGGAAGCGGTGGTCACGGCAATCTTTTCGGCGGAAGCGAAAATTGCCAAATCGTACAAGCATACCTGGCGCAGCTTGCCTTCCTCCTGCAGAATCTCGGGCACGTCGTACTGCGGAGAGCGGCCGTAAATCATGCCCTTCAGATAGCCGTGGGGTACGATCTCCAGCCATTTTTCAGCGGTAAAGTTGCGGACAGAGACTCTTTTCTTGCTGGAAGTTGTCGTCATGTTCTTTTCCTCCTTTTATATCTAGAAAATTATGAAACAACTTGTTTGTTGGCCGCCGCTTTGACCCGCGCGATGTACTCGTCATCGATTTCCTTCTCGAAGCTGTGCAGGCTGGCCAGTGTGAAACCGTGTTTTTCGGCGAGCCCCTGGATGTAGTACATGTCGTCCATCGTGATGCGTCCACCGATGCCCATATTGCGGTTGCTATTTTCCAAGGTTAAGAGAATCGTTTCCGAAAGGCAGGCCAAATTGACCCCCGGCTTGTAACCCAGGTTTTGACCAAATGCGAGATTTTCCGGAAATTTGACCAAACCGCCTTCGATCACCAATACATCCGGCCGTTTTTCCTGCACGATTTTGCCTACGTTGGCAGGACGGGAGACATCGCAGATGACTGCCCCAGATTTGATCAAATCCGGCTGCAGGAGTTCTCCGATGCTGCTGGTAGCGACCAGGATGACATCAAGCTCAGGCAGGAAGTAATCGATATCGACGCCGTAATCGATCGGAGGCTTGTGTCCGGCTTGTCGGAACAACAGCTCGATGTCGTCAATGATGTTTTCACTCATCTGCTCTTCGAGATTGTCTGTCTCCGCCGATTCGGCCGTCTGGAACAGTTCATACAGCCGTTCGCGTGTCTGATACAGACCGTCGCTGAATACGAGCTCGTTTTCCAGCAGCGATAACAGCTGCTTTCGGATCCCCGATCGTTCCTTGTGGTAAAAGATGGCATGCAGGTAGATTTCATTGGCCAACTCTCGCAAACGCTCCATATTTACTCTTTCATTACTTTTTCTACCGATTAATACGATATTTTCCATCTTTTGAGACAAAAGAATGGCACACAGCCGTCCGATCGATCCATTTGCGCCGATCACGGCTCCTCTGCACGTTTCGAGAGAGATGTCCATCTTGGCTGCGCCTGTCAGCAGCGCGTTGACGGATGTAATGACGGTAAACGTGTTGCCCGTCGTTACGATCTCATGATCCAGTATCATATCGCGCACATCGATTCCGCCGCGTGTGACGATGGAGGTGTACGCACCAATCCGAACACGGTGGCTCCCATTTCGCGCCCTTTGCGGATCGCAGCGCGAATGGCGGAAACGACTTCCTTTCTGGGACGCTCCAACACTTTTGGTCCCCCGAAGGGAATGGCGATGATGCTGCCGGCAGCGACATCTCCGTGTTTCGAGGAGATTTTGGAAAGTGTGCAAACTACTCCCGGCTCTCCGTAGTCAGCCTGCCATTCCAGTATCTCGGACAGCTCTGTATCATTGAATTGTTCAAATGACGGTGTGTTTATGACCAAGTCTCTCGTTTGCGGGTAGTGGGCAATAAAAGCGAAGCTGCGATGAGGTACTCGAGTGGTCGAAGAAACAATAATTTCTCTTCTTTTTGAACGATAGTCAGTAATTGTTTCGGGGATGGTATTGTCGTGAATGGTATAACGGTACAAATGATAGAAATCGCGATAGTAGAGAATCTCGCACGTACGGTCGATGGCGTGCAGCAGTTTGTCGATCTCTTCCCTGGAAATCGTGAGCGGCGGTTCAATCCGCACAGCCATCTCCTGGTTGAGATACGGCATGATCCTCAGTTTGTAGACATTGAGCAAAAAGCCGCTGATCAGGTATCCGAGACCGCCTTGCGAACAGAGAATCGCAAATTCATACGAATCTCCTGCATCGATCTCTTCAAACTCGATGGCTTGCAAATAGGCTTCACCGCGTACTTCCTTGATGACACCGGGCCACTTTTGCTGAATCTGCAGCAAGCGTTCGCGCATGTACGCGCCGTTTTGCTTCACCTGTTGGAACAGATGCTGGTTTTGCTCCAAATACTTGAGATAAGCCAGGCTGATTGAGCAGGTAAAATTGTTGTTGGCAAACGTGGCGCTGTGGTTTTTCCCGAAATCGTCCTCCTCCCAGAGAGCAGACGTGCTCATACATACACCGATCGGGACAATTCCTCCGCCCAATGCTTTGGACAGCAGCAGGATATCCGGCTCCAGGCCCTGCTCCACACACACGGCCCAATTGCCCATCCGGCCCAGACCTGTCTGAATTTCATCGAGGATAAACAGGACACCGTACCGGCGGCACAGCTCCTGCGCCTTGTGCAGATACGTGGGCAACGGTACGTTGACCCCGCCTTCTCCCTGCACAGGTTCGACCAGGAAACCGGCGATTTGATCTCCCTGCTCCTGCAACACCTTTTCCAAAGCAGCCTCGTCGTTGTAGGGGATCTTGATGTAGTCAGAGGTATCGATGAAAAACGGCTTTTGATAGACTTCCTGCCCGGTCGCCGCCAACGCTCCCGCTGTTTTACCGTGAAAGCTTTTCCATGTGCTGACGATCTTGCGTTTTCGGGTAGCGGCTCTGGCGAGCTTGATCGCGGCTTCCACTGCTTCCGCCCCGCTTTGGCCAAACGTGCAGACCGAGAGATTTTTTGGCATTTTGTCTAACAGGAACTGGGCCAGCTCTACCGCCTTAATCGGTGTGGATGGCTGACACAGGCTCGGAAGCATGTTCGCCCTGATTTGATCTAGGGCCGCCCAGATCGCCTCGTGGTTGTACCCCAAGGGGATGGCGCCGTACTGGGCGATGAAATCGGTATACCGCGTTCCGTCTGCTTCGTACAGATAGTACCCTTCACCCCTGACAAATTTCTTATCCATCTTGAAAATGGTGAGCAAATCCGCGATAACGGGATTCAGACGCTTCATCGACTTCTCCTCCAAAGATTAATCTAAAATGAATTACTTGTTCTCTTTTCGCATGAACAGCGGGATCAGCAGATAGAGTCCATAGGCAAATGACATCCAGATCGTAAAGGCGAGCAGCTGTTCACTGGACAATCCCGAAAAAAACACGTCGCGGTTCCACAACACGAAGGCATCGATGATCAAGCCGACTGCACTGCCGATCAGCCCCAGCTTCACCACCGCATACGGACTGGGATCCAGCTTGCGAAAGATCACAAAGACGATGTACAAGACCACTGCTGTCGCGATCTCCAACAACAGGAACCTCATGAAAAAGTCTTGTTGATACGGGTCGACCAACACCATGCTGCCGAAAAACACGAAGAACAACGTCGCCCCCAGCCAGACCAGGATCGAGAACAGCAAGGTCAGGCCCAGTTTTTCTGAGAACATACCCTCATCTCCTTTTCTAAAGTTTGAGGAAATATATTGGAAAAAAGTCTTTGGAGGTAAGTGTGGAAGAACACACGATGAAGCCAGCCTCCAAGACTTGATGTGGCTGCTCAATCCGATTTGTTTTCCAACAGCTTCTGAAAGAATACGCCCAATTCGGCAAACACTTTATCCCGGTCAAATTCGGGAGAGACCAGGCATTGAACCGCCAGGCCGTCAATCAACGCATTGATGAGGACCGCCCAGGTCTCGGTGGAAACCCCCATCAGCCGTTTTTCCCGGCCAGTCTGAACAGCAGTCCCCTCCACGCTGGAATCGGCGTGGTTGTCTGCGATCAGCTCCAGGATCTTTTCCGAAAGCACCTTGTTTTCAAACGCGAGCAGCTGGCCCAATTCCTGCCTGATTTCTTCGTTGTTGAAACTAAACACAACCAGCGACAAAAACAGCCGGTGGAAAAAAGAGTCCGGTCGGCACCGTTCCTTGGCGGCATTCAAAGCCTCCGGGACGGCGAATTCGACGGATTGCGTATGAGACATCTCCTCCCAGGAACGAAGGCACACATCTTTTACCACGTCCAACATCAGTTGGTTTTTGGTGTGAAAATGGTAATAGACGGTCCCCTGCGATACATTTGCCTTGTCAGCCACCATTTTCAGCGTGAGCTTTTCCAAGCCGTTTTCCACGATGCACGCCTTGGCTGCTTCAATCAGTTCCTGTTTGGAAACGACGTTCGGTTTTGCCATTCATCTCAGTCCCTTGCGTGTATTCCAGTGTGTTTCCTTACTCCACCCCGAATGATTATGTATGGAAGACATATTATCGAGTTAGTCATTCAACCAACTAATTACACTATATACCATTTCCTGCAAAAAAAGAAGATGATTTTCCATCATGTTGTCATTAATTTTTTGTAAATCGTCCCAAAAGGTTTTACAGGCATCACGTTGCCCGTACAGGAGGTTGGTCTGGACCAACATCCTGCACCAGCGCCGCTGCCTGACGATAAGTCAATCTGCCTGCTTCTGTTCGAAATAAAAATGCAGAAAATCAAAGGTACGCTCCAGCGCCTGTACAAATTCATCCCGGTTTTGAAACAAGAAATGAATCGTTCTGATATCGACCGGCAGGATGTCTCTGTGTTCCACTAAAAAATCTTGTAAGGACCTTTTCCCTGTCTCCTCGACCAGATACGTAACGATACTGGCTTTCTGAGGAAAATGTGTAAATTCAATCTGCATCCGATTGCCTTGGTAGATCGCCTTGCCGCCAAACAGAATACGATCATCCATATGTATGCGTTGAAACGCGTATTCCGCCATGAATCGATCAGCCATCTCTGCATAGAGGGCGTTGGCATCAAAGATCTCGATCCTGTTCGTTTTCAGCCACGCATCACCTGTTTGCTGAAACACCCGCACGATTTCCTCAAGGTGCTGGCGCAGCTCAGCTTCATTCGCATACTCAAAGCTTTTTAATCCCTTCTTAGCGATGTAGAACAGGTTTGCCCCTTTGCTGCGAGGCGTAAAGAGTCTGGGCTCGATGGTATTCTTCTTATGCATATCGATGATCAAGCCGTAATCAAAGCCGTTTTCACGTTTGACAAAGTACAGCCAGTCACTCCTTTCTGGCCGTTCTTCGTAGGCATATCCCATGTGACGCAGCGATTCATTCAGCATCTCTACAATAATTTTGTCTGCCAAGAATCGCTTTGTGGCGGCCGGTTTGCTGAAGCTAGCCCCTATTTCGTCAAGCTGGCGTTTGGACATCGTGGACACGTACTCATACGATATCCAGGAAATCTTTTCAAATCCCATCGCCTGCTTGAAATGCTCAACGCTGTGCAGCAGATCTTCCGTCTGAGGAGTCCGGGCGCAAAGGACGCGTTCCAGGCGTCCCAGCGCTGCTTCATCGACAGCCAGTTTCTTCAAAAGAGGAACATTCGCTTCTTCAATGCTGCTGTGATCGTATGTTTCGTAGTTGACCTCCAGCGTTCCCTTTCGCTCGCCATTTTCATACAGTTCATAGTGCCATCCGTAATCCTCTGCATGGACGAAGGAAAACGTATGGGTCTTCAGCTCGGTCGATAATTGTCGCGCCTGTTCCGATCCGGCTTCCGCTCCATCCTGCGTGACCACCGCATGCCATGTTTCGTTGGCGGGAAACAGGCACGATGGTGTTTTCCATTTCCGGACCGCGCTGCTTATCTTCCTTTTGCTTGCTTCCTTCACAAGCATGGCAAACGTGAATTCGCTCAAATGAATTCCCTCCAAAAAATTTCCCGGCAAAAGGTACCCTTGGCACAACAAAAGAAGACGCCAGAACATACCCATAGCAGGTGTGAATCTGACGCCTTCCGTATCCGGGTATCAGGCTTTGGGATAATCAACTGCGAAACATTTCGGGATTTTTGACTCTAATGGATATGACCTCTCCGCAGTTCAAACAAAACGTATACACTTTGGGAGAGCCAAACGACATTTTTTTGTCAATGGGCTTTATCGGCATGAAATCATCGCCTTCCGCGAACTCCGAACCATTGCAATTCGGGCATTTTCTTTGCTCAGTCAAGACACATCAACTCCAATAAGAATTACAGGAGACGTGAACTACTCACTTTCCCAATCATCCGCCTTGGCAATCTTTCCCTGACAAAATAGTACCACGATTTCGCCATACTCTGCCAGTGGGGCCAACTTGTCTTTTCTTTGTTTCGGATTCACCAGGACTATGGCTGGCTTTTTTCCCGTTGGGACCGGAATCGGCTCTTGCTAGCTGCTAATCTTCTAATCTCCCTATCAGATGTGCTCGTGTTATAATTTCCCTGGTAAAGTTATTCAGCTATGGCAAAGGGCTGCTTACTTATGAGGTGTTTCATATGAGTGAGGAACTGAAAAACTTCTTGCACGATCTTAATCGGATCATCCAGGACAGATACAATGATTCTATGGAAAGAGTGCCAGGTGAGAGCAGCGAAGATCGGGCCTTTCGGTTGGGCCAGAACTTTGCATATTACAGCGATCTTGATCTCATTGAGTCTCAATTAAAGTCTTGGGGATACGATATTGCTGACCTGGGCCAAATCACACCACAGTTAGGGAATAAAATTGTACGATAGCAGGACAGTTTTCTTTACTCCCGAAAATTTCGTGTAGCGTTACAAATGACTTATCGACATTAACGCAAATACTTATGTCTTATGTCGGTTTCCCCTAAATCTCTTTACACATTTTGTTAATGAAACAGAAACTCAATCCACGTAAGTACGTAAATACCAGTAAGTCTATAAACCTTGGAGGATTGACCTTGATGGAAAATGAATTTTTTGTCGGGTGGGGAACTCTGTCACTCATCAATGCTGGACTGGCTCAAGCAAAAAACCGCAGTGGTCTGAACTGGTTCTTCCTTTCATTATTTCTTGGGCCAATTGCGACACTCATTATTGTTGTTTCAGATAAGCTGCCTGACAATCAACATTGATCAAAACAAGCGTTGAAGTAAATGGTCGTGGTACTATCTGAGACAAAATTCTTGATATGGAGGTCTCCTAATGTCAAACCCAATCCAGGGCACTGTCATAAAACGTCATGTGACCAGTTATCCCACCCCCATTGTTTGTAACGCAGGAGATATACTTCAAATCATCAAAGAAGATGAACAATGGACCGGATGGGTCTGGTGCAGGAATGAAAGCGGACTGGAAGGATGGGTGCCCAAACGTTATTTGCAGGTAAATGGGAACCTTGGAACCGTACAACACGAATACAACTCGTATGAACTTACTGTGCACATTGGGGAAGACGTAACGATCACGTGTGAAGAGAGCGGATGGTTTCTCTGTATCAATGCAGATAACCAGGTTGGTTGGGTGCCTTGTGAATGTATTCAGATCAATGCCGGCACGCACTGAGCATGGTGGTATTCGCGGTAGTGCTCTGGCCGGATGGATTGCTGGATGCATTGCTAGCAACCACTGCGGGATCATGGTTCGTTGTGATATCGACACTGCCCCCCATTGAAAGCTCTATTCCCGTGCTTGCCCCCGCTTCACCGTTGAAAAAAATTGCCCCGTTTTCCGGGGCAACCAGACTGAAGACAAACTGTACTTTTTCATTGAGGTTCCGCAAGGAAACGATCTTTCCATAGTTGTCAGGCCGAAAGGCCTGCACATTGATCAACCGAAGGTGGAGATAAAGTACGGGCATGGAGTGATGGGCCAAGCGAGCTCCTTTGACGACCTGCTCAGCGGAAAAACGAAAGACGCGGGGAAAACAGGGGGCACAAGTCTCACTTCATCGAAATACCCAGATGTTTGCCCCCTGCCCGCGTCGCGTTTTGAAGCGGACGCGATCCGCTTCTTTGCTGGTCGTCAAGAGAGCGAGCGGGCCCTATCACCCATGCGCCATGGACTTTGTCTACACACTGATTGCCCCGTTTTCCGGGGCAACGTGTACTACTCTTCAGGTAATTTCAATACCTCAGTTTCAAATTGCTGGTAAGCACTCTGGATGCCAATGATCACATCCTTTATTTTGAAGTACCCTTGAGAATAGGCAACCGTATCCCTGATTTCTTCCCACATATAGTGGTATTGTTTCATGTCCTTGGTCTCACAGATTACAAAATCCGTATATCTGCCGCCTAATGCATCCGCATCAAAGAATTTTACTTTCACATGGTCTTGATACTTACCAATAATGTGGTACAGATCTTTTGCCAATTCTCTTCTTTTTTCACGCGGCAAGGCCAACCAGGATGGATAAAATTCAAGCAGTACAACAATTCCGTAGTTGAAGTCGCTCATATAATCCCCCAGAGAAAATTTGTCATTTGATAAGAGTTCGACCAGGCGTGTATATTTGCCTGCGCATGTATACAAAAAATGTTTGTGATGGTGAGTGTGTGCCTATCGCCTAGTCGCGATACATTAAATAAGCTAGGTGTTATATTCGTATGCGTAAATTATTGGAGTTGTCCATTATTGTCAAGATCAAAAGAAAGTTCCTCAAAAAAATCAAGCGAAAATTCCCCAGTA